>Ga0209449_1001143_pt1 | contig 14639 bp, 23 predicted proteins | sample SaaInlV_100m_DNA_5_FD_184671 | JGI IMG/M metagenome (GOLD analysis project Ga0209449, IMG submission 184671) | Marine microbial communities from expanding oxygen minimum zones in the Saanich Inlet - Saanich Inlet SI073_LV_200m_DNA (SPAdes) (version 2) | ecosystem: Environmental > Aquatic >...
GGCATCTCAAAGACATCTTCAGGCTTTTTACTTCTTTTTGCAGAATATGTTGAGTTTAGATATGTTAGCACTTGAAGTAATTGACTGGGATATGGCTGAGTCTTTTCATCATATGTTTGTGGTCTTGCAGCAAATTTGTCATCTTGTACTATGAGGGTGCCATCTATTCGCATAATTTTATCAATTCTGCCTGATAATGATACTAGTACATTTTCTGTTGGAAACTCAAAAGGTATGGTAAGTGTAGAGTAAATGTTTTCTCGTGCAAATTCAATATCTCTTTTCTCATCTTTGATTTCGGTGATGGTAACTGGTTCTAATTCTACATGTTCTTGTTCATATTGTTGCTTTTCATGATGTGCCTTTGTACCCTGAATTAGTGCTTGTGTGGGCCTTGGTTTAATTCCTTTAATGGATAATGGAATTTTATATTCACAATATCCTAAAGAATCTGCAAAATCTGTAACTGCCGCTGAGAGAAATGTAATGTCTTTTTCTTTATTTATTTTGATCAAGAATTTTTGTATTGGATTATCTCATAATTAGGTAATTCTAATTTTTAATAATTTTGTAACGTTATGATAAAAAAAGTGTGAACAGATGTATTTTGTGTTAATTTGAAGATGGATTTGTTATTTTCGTCATTGATTCGTTATTTTCGTCATTACATCGTTAATTTCGTAATTACGCGTCATTACATCGTCATTACACGTAATTTGGAGTAGGCATGTTTCCAATTACGCGTTAATTTTTGTGTAAATTACGCGTTAATTTTTGTGATTACATCATTATTTTGGCGTTATGAGTAGTGATCACATCGTTATTTTTCGTTATTTTAGCGTTAATTGCGATCTAATTTTTCAAGTGCGTCATTTTTTGGTCGTTATTTTTCGTTAATTTGACGTCATTTTCGTTATTGGTGTGATTTTAGCGTGTAAAATTTGTAAATCCCGCGTTATTTTTCGTCATTGATTCGTTAATTTTCGTTATTTTTTTAGTAAAACGAGTTGTTGATTTAGTTTAGATCGATAAGGATAAACAATTTTTTCGCGATATTGCACAAAGAATTGATGCATTATTTTGTAATATGTTAGAAAAATAGAGTTTATTTTTTAACTTTTTGTGGTTTTGAATGTGCTTTAACCATATGTCTCATTGTTCTTTCAGGATCTGAAAATTTCATTTCACATATTCTACACACTAAACTTGTTGTAGTTTCCGGTTTTCTTTTGAATAAATTCATAAAAAATTCGACATTTTTTGTCAATATAATCTGTGAGGATATTGAAAATGATCATAAAACAATTTTTACTTTTAATTCCAAAAAGAACTCCAAAGATAACATTCTTGCCTTGTGAAAGTTGTTATACTTTTTAATTATAAAATAATTTTCTTCATTTTACTAGTATGATCCTACCTACTATGCTACGTAAAAGATATGAAATAGTTACCTTTGATTTTTATTTGATTTGAAACATTTTGATCCAATTAAATACTCTCAAAATTTTGTAAATCTATGAGTAGTACACATAATCGACAACGTAATAAAAATACGATTACACAAATCATACAAAATAATTCTGAAAAAATTATTGATAAAATGGAATCTCAATTTCCACTTAAAACTCAACAGTTTTCTGAAATGTATCGAATGTACATTCGTATGATTGAAAGTACTTTTGACTCTAGTTTAATGTATGAAAAAGAAATGATGGCTAAATTTGGAATGGATGAAAAATTTCTAAATACAATTCAAAATATGACTCAATTTCAAACATATGCTATATTACAACAAATGGATTACAACATACAATATCGTAAATTCATTAGTGATTTACAATTTTCAACCATGAATGGGTTTGAGGCATTTATGCAAGCCATGTTAATGACTAATTTCAGAATGTTAAAGTGATTAAAGAGCATCCAAACCTGTTTTTTTACTTGTAATGTTTACAACATCATCTATTGTAGATGTAACAATAATTCCATCTCCTTCTGCACCTGTATATGCTGCATCAGTAATGGCTGCAATTATTTTTTGAACTTTCGAGTCTTCAACTATTGTACTAATTGTTGCAATTCTGTTAAACTTTGCAGTAATAATTTGGGTACCTCTTTCTGAAGGTATTGTTTGTCTTTTAGCCGAACCTCTTCCATTTCCTTCATAAATTGAATAACCTCCTACCAACTCATTAATTGCATCAGAAACTGGTCCTAATTTTGAAAATTGTATGGTCGCTTCAATTTTTTTCATGTTGTGTCTCATATCTTGATTTACTTTAAAAATATATGGTTATTTCTTGATGTTGAAAGTTTATAGATCTATGCAAGATTATAATGAAATGAACCAAAAACAACAAGTAAAATCATTCGTAACTGAATACGAACCAAAAAAAGATGAAAGTGAAATCGAAATTATACAAGCAAGAGTCCAGTTTGCTATTCTTGATCAAATTGAACATATGGAACGATTAGAAATTAAAACACAAGACAAAGTTAAAAAATTAATTTTCAGAGATGTTCAAAATTACATTGATGAATATTTTGAGAAATAACTTTTTTCTTTAAATTTTTTTAAATTTTTATTTTAAAATATATCGTCAATTCATAAATTGAAAAATTATTTATTACTATGAATTTTTATTTTTTCATGAGTGAAACAAATGAATCAAAACCAAAAAAACCATCAATAGTTTTTGTAACAATAAAGATGCCTGATAAAAAAGAATATGAAATTCCATTACCTGCAAAAATATTTTCATCTGGACGAGAAGGATTTTACGCTCAAATTCCAGCGTTAGTATATGAGGATGAGGTGTATGGTGGCCAAATACAAATCTGGAAAAAGACACCTAAAACCTGATTGAAGATACTCTTTCAGATTTTGGTATTATTTTATTTGAATAGCCTATTTTGTGCCTAGTTTTTCTAATACCTTTCATGTTTTGCTAGTTATTTTCATCATCTCTTTCGTACCTGCTCATTTCATTATCCTGTTAATGATATTTCATTTGATTATGATATAACACTCCAAATTTTTCTAACACCTTTTTGTCCTAAATGGATAAAATTATCATCAATTCCATATTTTTCAAATATCCTTCGTAAAAAATATGATCTTACAAATGATACCGTGGCATACACTCCCGTGATTACAATGTTTGCCATGTATGGATCTTCTTGAATCCAACCTGTAGCAAGCGGTAGAATAATTATTCCAACTCCATATCCTATTGGATATCCTCCAAATGAATTAACAAATGCTTCAGATGCACTTTTCTTTTTGGAATCTTGTGTACTCAATTTAATATCTCCATCCACAATCATTACATTCTAGTTTAGGATCACTAACATTAATCCCGTAACCCCTAAGAATAATTTTATTATTTTTTACTTTTTTACTATGTAACAATTCATCTGATGGTAATCCATATAGAATCATTACAATGTCTGTCCCGCCACACTTTGGACATTCAATCATATTCTAAATCTAATTGTTTCATGGTTTATCTTCACAATCTTTACTTTGATATTCTTTTAATTTTTCTTTGAGATTTGTAAATGAAGATGTAATGCTATCCTCATGTGATAAATTCTTCATTCTAAATAGTACCGTCAATAGTTATCTCCGTAATACATTGGTTCATCATTGTCCTCAAATTCACGAATAATTCGTGGAAAAAAAGTAGAGGCTGTGTGCTTTTCACTCACTTGATGGTTTGTTTCAAATAGTGTTAATTGTTTCATGGTTTAATTATAAATCAGAAATTATTATATAACATCACAATAGTATGCATACTGTAGATACTATTATGACTAATTTAGCCACGTTTCGAGTACATATTGCCCCTTTAGGCTTTGAAATTGATAGAATTATCTTACCGCTAAAGCAGACAAAGGCAGATAAACTATGTCTTATTTTACATGAGAAAACTGCAGAAGATAAATCAAAACCATATCTTGAGAAAGTAAAAAAAGAATGCAAAAAGTTTGATGTAAAATTAGAATTATTTTATGCAAACAGACTGGGAATTTTTAACATGATAAAATTAGTCAAAGAAATAATTATTGCTGAAAAAAATAATTACATTTACGTTAACGTTGCATCTGGAAGTAAAATTCAGGCAATCGCATGCATGATGGCATGTATGATTCTAAAAGAGTGTAAAAATATTCAACCATTTTATGCAGAACCTGAAAGCTACGCTGCCTTTGAGGGAAAACAACAATCCTTTGGACTCAAAGATACCATCCCTTTACCAATCTATGAAATCCAAACTCCAAAACAAAAATTGTTAGATGCATTAAACATTGTATACACACATGACAAACAAAAACTAACAAAAAAAGAGATGGCAGTATTTGCTGAAGAAAAGGGGATCATCACAATTAATGCAGAAAATGAAAATCATTCTCAAGCAAGATTTGCAAGTTTAGATAAAAATATTATCGAACCCCTGGAAAAACAGTGGGGGTTTATTGAGGTACAAAAGATTGGAAGGAATCGTTGGATTTCAATTACAGAAGAAGGTAAACATGCTGCAGAATTTTTAATTTGATATTGTAATTTTAAAAATTATAATTTGTGGATTTTACTTTAGTTAATTATTACTATTTTTCATATCTTTCGGGTTTCTTTAAGATCAATTCTTTACCACAATTAGTTATTGGCTTAATCGTCATATCCGATATAATCTCTTCTTGAAGAAATATCTTTTTTGTAGGATTTAATAATTTTTTTAATTGATTTTAAGAATGTCATACTATGTTTGAAGATGGGGTATTGATTAAGTTATTCTAAATTTTCATTATCTGCCTGAAAAAACATTTTTCTGTCTGTCCTTTCTTTCTTTATTATCCAAATTGCACCTACAAGTGAAATAATTCCAAAAATTAACCAAGCAATTCCCGATGTTTGAAAAAACAATAGTAGTAACATCATTCCAATGGAAATTAGCCCATAACCGATTATAATTAACCCAAAGTTGCGTTTTGCCATAATTTATGAACTTTGATAACCTTCACTGCCACAACTTCCACACCGATTAACTTTTTTATCAAATCTAAATTCTCCACATTTGACACATTTAGTAAAAGCCATAATTCACAAAGAAAATACTTGTTGATATTAATTTCTACAATTTCTTCTTCTAATTCTGTATTCTTTGTTCGTTTAAATCAATAGACGTAAAATAATTTTTAAAATTGAATAAAATATCTATTTCTTTACTGGGTTGTTATCTTTTTTTTCTTGAATTCTTTTATCTAATTTTCCATAAATCAATACTACCAAAAGCAACATGGATTCTCTAAGAGAAAGAAGGGAGGTGATGGTGGATGCATTTTCCATGGGATCTTTATCTTGGTCAACAGTAAGATTACCTGCTGTAACATATTCTTGAAGCCAAATCTGAATTATTTGTCTTAAACCATCATCTGTAGTTTTTGATGCAGTTGACATTGTTTTCTCAGAAGATTCATCAAAATCTTTTTGTAATTTTTTAATTATTTTTGAATCAATTATGTTATCTTTGGGAAAATCAAGTACTAATTTAGTCATTGATCCTCTTTAGGTTCTTTTATTGATTTATCTTCTTCTTCCATTAATTTTGAAATTGTATAATCGTGATGTTCCTTTTGATTTTTAGCGTTTAATTTCTTAATTTTTCTTTTAAGATCTACTCCTGCTACAAGCATGGCAATTCCAAAAAAGACAGCAATACCTGTAAAAAAACTTAGACCGTAAGACAGTACCAAGTTTATACCTATTAACAGGACTGCCACTCCAACTGCAACTAGCATAATTGGAATGTGTTTTATCATAATTTACAAGAATAATTGGTATTGATTAACCTTCATCAGATGTATTTTCTGAGAAATTTTTTAAAAATATATGATAACTGTAAAGTTCTTAATTTTTTGAAAATCCCAATCAGATTTTATTAATATTTTTTTGAATACTAGTTATAGTTCACTTTTTTTATTGAACGAATAATTTGCTTGCTAATTTTATCCATAAGATATGTATCCACATAATCAAAATTTTCACAAATAACAAAATTATCTAGAAAAATTTCTTTCATTTGTGCAGTATTTTCCGCGGTATTCTCTCCAACATAAATTCCATTACAAATAATCCCTTTGTGATGCATTTGTTTAATTCCTTTTCGTGCAATTGCAATATCCTCATATTCATTTGGATGTCCATCTGTAATTAAAAAAAACAAGCGTCTTTGACTGGTCATTTTTTCAATCTCATGCTTTGCATAACCTACTGCCATTGCAAGTGGTGTTTCTCCAAATGCCTCAAGTGAACCAATTTGTGTTGGGTTTGTAATTTTTTTTATATGGCAATGACCTGCTGTTCCATTCCAGCCCATAATTGTAAGTCTAACGTGTGGTAAATTTGATATCGAGTCATAAAGTGTTGCACACATACGCCTAACTGTATCCATATTATCCTTCATAGATGAACTCTCATCAATTGCTAAAATAATGTCAAACCCTGCAAATTTTTTAGAATTGATTAAAAACTTTCCAATTTTATTAATTTTAAAATCAATATATGCATCAACATCAATATCTTCCCCTGTTGAATCAACATCCCCCATTCTTCCGCCTTGAATTTTTTTAAATGTATTTTTTAGTTTTTTAGATGTTATTTTATTAAATTCAATTAAATCCGTATGTTTGTGTGTATCAACAGTAATGTGACTTTGAATATTTTTCCAAGTAGTTTTTTGAACTGTTTGTTTTTTAGAAATTTTTTCTAATTCCTTCTCTATGGTTGAAATTTCTTTTTTACCTGATTTTTTTAGCCTTTCACGTGTTTTCTCAAAGCTAGAGTTATTTTTATTGTCAAGTTCAAAAGGATTTTTAAAATCTGATAGTAATTTACTTTTTTCTGTCTCTACATTTTCTTCCTGCTTTGTTCCTGGTTCATCATCTTTTGCTTTTTCATCTACACCCTCTTCAATTTTTTCATTAATTACATCCTCTAAAGTTTTTGAAGATTTATCATCATTTTGTTCTGAACTTGTTTTTGATTCCTCTGTACCTTCTTTTGATTTGTGATTTCGTATTTCATCACTAAGATAATCTTCAAGAGCCTGATTTTCATTTTTTTCTTTCTTTCTAAATAAAAATTCTTGAACTACTTTTTCCCAATACATTAAAGCAAGATCATATGCTCCTTTCTTTCCTGTTAGTTCTACTCCTTTGATATAATCAATGGCATCTTTGAACTCACTTTTTAAGACTAAATCCATCTGATCATATCTTGCAAAACGTAGTGCTTCTATTGGGTCAATTGGAATTTTAATTTCTGGAAACTCTTTTTTAAAATCCTCGGCCCTTGCATCTACAAATCTATCATTTGCACCTGGATAAATTTCGCCATAACATGACTCAACACGCCTAATTTCTAAAATATCATAGATAATTTTTAAATTTTTTAAAAGTAGTGTGTGCTGTACTTTGGTTGTATCAGGTTTTATGGTGCTGATATATTTCTTAAATTCTTTATCTGGAGAATTAAAAATAATTTTTGAAAGAATTCTTTCTAGTTTTGTTTTGGGTGTTACTGCCTCTGCTACAACTCCCAATCTTATTTCATATTCCGAACCCGTATTTTCTAATTCAACTGTATTATCATCAGAAAGATTTAGTTTGATCTTCTTTTTTTTTAATTGCTCAAAAATACCAATCATGTTGTGATATATTTCGTATTCTGAATTTTTTTCAAAACTTAGATTGTTGCTATCTGAATTCAGAAACATTATTGAGTTTTTTTAGATACATCAAACATTTCTTTTCCAAAGATACTTTCTATGCGCGATTTGATTGTATCGATTTGATCCTCTGCATCATAATTTCCTAGAACTTTTAAATCTAAAACTAATTGTCCTGCATTAACCCCATCAACTGATTTGTAACTACGGTACAAGTGAAATGCATCTGATATGTCTCTGGTGGATATTGCATAATCTAAACTTCCATTCTTCTCAAGGGCTCTTGTTTCCATCGCTAATAGAAATATGCCTTTTGAAAACTCTTTTGGAATTTCAGTTAAATTTACCATTGACATTTCTTCTTTTGTTTCTGGATAATTCCAGTTCCAAATTGCAAATCTACTTTTTAGATCTTGATTTAATTCATAAATTCCGCCATTGTTACTTGGATTGCTTGTTGCAAAAACTATTAGTTTTGCATCTGCATCCAGGTGAAATGTTTTGTCAAGTGCATCAACGTATAATCCAGAACGCCAATCAAGTAACGGATTAAGTAATTTTTGCATGGCAGGTGCTAGTGAACCTACTTCTTCAAGACAAAGAACTGCAATTTTTGATTTATTTGCAAGTTCAATTGCTGTGGGAATTACACCAAGCTTGAATGGGGTAGTTCCACTTTTATGAATTATAGAACGACCAATGAGGTTACTTTCTTTTGTTCCCTCACTACAATCGTATTGGATAAATGGCATTTTTGGTTTTTTAGATACCCATTTTGCAATACTGAGAGTTTTACCAATTCCTTTTGGCCCCTGGATTAATAGTGGTTTCCTACTTGAGAGTAATCCATCGTAGATTTTAAACTCGTTTCTAGTTTCAAAATATGATGGTATTTTACGAACATAATGGTCTTCAGGTACTACTTGGATGTACTCTAGACTTGAAGGATTAATTGCAGATGATTCTTTACTCAATTTACTAATTCCCACTTTTTGTCTTGTTTAAAATTTATATTTTTTAAATTATTCATGTAAATGTCTGATTCTTTATCAATTAAAACTATTGTAAAATAGAAATGATCATGTAAAATCAATTAAATCTTCAATCTGCTTTGATCATATTATTACCAATCTTTACAATTCTGACCCCCAGAACATTTGATATGACATGTCTTTTTTTAGTGGGATATCTAGTAGATGAATATGAGTGATAGATTAACCCCTCAAGAAAAAGAAGAGGAACAAAAGGTTGTATCTGAAATGACTAAAGCCATGAAAGATGAGGGTTTTACTGAAGAAGAAGTTAGACAAGGACTAGAACTTGCATGGCACATACGCACAAAAGTAAAGCCAAAAGATGATTCCCTTTCAGATTGCTGTTAATTAAGACTGGACAGATACACTAGGATTTTATCAAGTAGAGAAAATAATATGTTATTCAACGAAAGTTGGGTTGTCTATTGCATGCGTTTGATAGAACATGGAGCGGGCATGCAATAGATAGGGTTTCCAAGTTCTATATGATAAATTATTGAAATATTGACCCCAAATTTCTTTTTATGGTGATTTTTGGAAGTTTTTTTAAATATTCTACTCATTTGAACCTGAACTAAAGTAGAACGAAAGTGCCGAGGGCATGATTTGAACAAGCGACAGCCCGGTCTTCAGCCGAGTGCTCTTCCAGGCTGAGCTACCTCGGCACTAAAAAAAATACTCTAGATGAGGCATTAAAGTTTGTCTTTTTGGGGATTCCAAATAATATCTTTGATACTTTTTCGTTTATTGATCAAACGACCTAATACAAACATCAAATCTGATAGTCGATTAAGATATTTGATACAATTGGAATTGATCTCATCTTTATCACTTAATTTTACTACTAGCGTTTCTGCTCTTCGTACAATTGTCCTAACTTGATGGATTTGAGCTGCAGCAACATCCCCTCCAGGTAAAATAAAATTAGTTATTGGAGGTAATTCTGATTCAAATCTATCAATCTCTTCTTCTAGTTTTTCAACCATTTCTAATGATACTCTATTTTTAAGATCATTGAGATTTTGATTAGATAAATCAGATCCAAGTAAAAATAAATCATTTTGAATTTGACTCAAAAGATTGCTAATATCATCATCTAGAATATTTGTTAAAACAACTCCAATTGTAGCATTCACTTCATCTACCGTTCCATATGCGATAATTCTTGAATGAGATTTTGAAATTCTGTAATTCCCTTGTAATCCTGTATTTCCATCATCCCCTGTTTTTGTATAAATTTTCATGATTTAATTTATTTTTATTAATTATTATGTGATTCGAAAATTACAACATGAAAATTCATTAGGAGAAAACAATATCAATAATATTATGATTTTAGATTTTTTTAAATCTGCAATAAATTTAAAAAATATTTCTAGGCAGGGATGGATAGATAAACTATCTCTAAAACATCCTGAATCTGTTGCAGACCATAGTTATTCTATGGCTATCATGGGTATGATAATATCTGATTTAGAAAATTATGATTCTGAAAAAATTTTAAAAATGATATTATTACATGATCTAGCTGAATCTAAAATTGGTGATTATACTCCAGGTGAAATAGATGCAGATAAAAAAGAAAGAATTGAGAATAATGCCTTTTTTGAAATAACTGCAAAACTACCAATTACCCTAAAATCACAATATGATGAAATATGGACTGAATACCAAAATCATGCTACTCCTGAATCTAAAATTGTACATCAAATTGATAAGTTAGAAATGGCATTACAGGCAAAAACATATCAAAAAGAAGGGGCTCCCAAAGAAAAAATTCTTCCCTTTTTAGAATCTGTAAGAATAAGTATAACTCATCCAAAATTAAAAGAAATATTTACAAAGATTATCGAGGATGTATAGAAAAAATGTCTGAAGATGAAAAAGATCAATTAATTGATGCCCAAAAACAAGTTATCGGAATTTTATTTGAAGTGATCAAAAGGTTACAAACTAACAATGATCTTGATGAGGAATATTTCAAAATTATGACTGATGAAACTAAAAATGAAAAAAGAATTCAAGAAATACTAAATGAGCGCGAAGAAAATTCTAAAATTGTTGGTAGATTGTTAGAACAGTTAGAAACTTAGTTACCACAACTGCAATCATCATCATCTGAAATTATTCTCAAATGAGCTGTTTGTTGATATTTATCTTGAATGTAACTTGAAAGATTTGTAATTCTTACTCTGGGGTCTTTTACTTTCCAACTACCCTCATTTTCAAACCAAAATTCAATTTCATCTATATCATAACGTTCATTTTTTTCAACTAAACTTTTAAAAATTATTTTAATTTCCTCAATTTCTGATTCAGATAATTTGGATTTATCCTCAACCATTGTTGTAATTTCATTTAATTTAATTATCACATTATTAGTAAGTGGCAATAATTTCATTTAATTTTGAATTCTATAATTATCTTTTGAAGTGTATTTTGAGACATTTTATTTTCATTATTGTTTGATATTTGATTTGTATTTTTTTGTGCCTAATTTTCTATGTTCTTAGTATGGTTGATGAATTTAAATGGATTGATAATAATTGTTTTTGATATTTTTGTAATTTTCAAAGTGTTTCTAATGACATTTTATAGATCCTCATCATTGCAAATGCCACTAGAAACATTTAGTCTTTAATTTCATCTAATTATAATCTACAGAATCTATTTTTTATGAACTATGAGCTGATGTAACGTATTGAAATACTTCATCAATTAACTCCACATTTAGTTCTGATTTAATATTTTCAGGAATTACTTTTAAAACAAAATCATACATTGTTGTATTTTTTGGCAGTTCGTCTCTTTCTTGTAATAATGAAAAAACTGCAATACCATTTGAAATAATTGCTATCATCTTTTCTTTATCATTTAGAGTCATAATTGTTATCCAAAATACTTGCTAATTAATCTAAAATCAAATAATTGATTTGTAACCATCTTGTTTCTCAACAATTTGTAACAGTTCTGTATTCATATCTAAAATATCTAATTCGATGTTGATATTATGACCTTCAATTGATTCTGAGGTATCTTGAGATACATTATATCCCACATATGCAGCACAGATAATGAACATAGCCACTACAAGTCCAATTAAGATATTTACCATGTATTTTGAATTTCAATACTAGTGGAGTATAAACATTTTGAAAATATCTTGGATATTTCATTTTGATAAAAATTAATTACACCAAAAAATAGGAAATAATGTAAATTATGATTGAAACTGAATTAGGTAAATTACGTCGATCACATTATTCTAATGAATTAAGTGCATCAATGGATGGAAATAGCGTAACTGTAATGGGTTGGGTTTTGACTGTACGGGGGCATGGAAATATCAGTTTTGCTACTATTCGAGATAAAAATGGGGATCTATCAATTGTTGCAAAAAAAGGAGATTGTCCTGATGAAATACGCGAAAAAATCTCTTCATTAAAAGCACATTCATCTGTTGCAATAATTGGAAATGTAAAATCCTCTGAGAAAGCACCTAGTGGTTTTGAAATAATTCCAACTGAATTACGTGTATTTTCAGAAGTTACAAAAATTCCTCCATTTGAGCCAACTGCAAAAACTGTCAAAAATATAGATACTAGACTTGAAGTTCGACCTATTGATCTTCGACGAAATATTTTACAACATGTTTTCAAAACTAGAAGTTTAGTTTTAAAATCAATTAGGGATTATTTTCATGATCAAAATTTTGTTGAAATTAATACGCCAAAAATGATTGCAACAGCTACTGAAGGTGGCGCTGCATTATTTCCAATATTTTACTATAACAAAGAAGCATTCTTAGCTCAAAGTCCCCAATTGTACAAAGAACAATTAACCATGAGTTTTGAAAAAGTTTTTGAAATTGCCCCTATCTTTAGAGCAGAACCATCAAGAACCAATCGACATTTGGCAGAAGCAATTTCAATTGATTTGGAAGAGGCTTTTGTAGATTATGATGATGTTATGAGTCGAATTGAGGATATCATCAAAGTTTCAATTAAAGCAGCTAATGATTATATTGAAAAAAATTCTGATTGTGAATTTACTCCAACTCCAATCCCTGAAATTATTCCAAGATATACTTATGATGATCTTGTAGAAAAAATGCAAAAAGCAGGAGCAAAAACAGAATGGGGTGATGATTTGTATCCATCAAATCTTAAAAAAATTGGATTGGATGGATTTTACTTTATTACTGATTGGCCTTTGGGTCCAAAACCATTTTACGTAAAAGATAGTAAATCTAATCCTAAAATCTCTGAATCTTTTGATTTAATGTTTGGAGATTTAGAATTATCTTCAGGCAGTACAAGAATTGAAAAACGTGATGAGTTAGCTCAAAGAATGAGTAACAAAGGCATGAAAACTGATTCTTTTGAGTATCACCTTAATGCATTTGATTATGGTGTACCACCACACGCTGGTTGTGGTATTGGTCTTGAGAGACTAATTATGGCCTTGACTGGTACTGAGAATATTCGTGATACTACATTCTACCCACGTGATGTTGATAGACTTGCCCCGTAATATTACATAATTTTCTAATACCTTCCAATTTCATACTCTGTCAAGGTAATGCCCCAATTTAGGACATTTTTGTTCAAACGTGTATTGTAATGTGTACATTTATCTTAAGTTTTTAGCATTTTATCACTTGAAATACGCATGCGTATTTACTTTTTGTAATTCTATTTGCACAAATGCACATCTATTTGCACAAAAATAATTTAGATTAATTATACAGTTTCAAATTTTTAAAATTAATAGACTTTTTACCCATTAATCTAGAAATTCTCATATGGTTTCAAAGGGTCTAATTCTTGGAATGATTGCAGGATTGGGAATTATTCTATATACTATAACAATATCTGGAGATACCACACAAAATGATATGCAATTACAAGACGCACTTGATACCTGTACTGATAATATTGGAAACATGCAATCTAGTGGTAGTTTAGAGAATTGTTTAGATGATGCATATTACACATTTGGAACTGAAGAAGAAAAGCAAATTTGGTTTGATGATGAACATTAAATGAAAGTCTATTATCTTGATTTAAAATAATTTTAATTTGTTGCAAGTGTTCCTAACATTGCATTAATTGCAGAAATTTCAGATACTATAACATCATCTGAAGATGCAATGATGATGATGTCATTTTCTTGTGGCCTTAACTTTTCTAAGAGCGATTTTTTTATTTTCACATCTTTTTCTAAAGCATCTTTTGTTTCATTAGGGAATACAAATTTTCCATTTTCAAATAATAATGTAGTTGCACTTTTAGCACCATACATTATTGCAAAGTCTCTTTGATCCATTCCATTACAAATAATTTTTGAATAATTTTTTAACAACATCACATGATTGTATTTTTCTCTTGCAATGTTGCATGAATCAATTTTACATTGTGCTGGAATAATATCTAAAAATTTCTTTGATAATATTTTGCCCTTTGGTGTAAGAAATGTTCCAGCTTTTATTACATCTACAAAACCATCTTGTTTCAAATGTGAAATTAATGTTCTAACTGCACCTTCTCCAATATGTAATTCATCACAAAATAATTTTCTACTAACATACTTTTGTTTGGATAATAGTTGCAATGCTTTGAAAACATGTGGTATACTAAAACTCAAAACTTTGTTTGTTCCTTTTCTAGTTACAATGTTTAGTAATTTTTTGATTTCATTTTGCATTTATGCCTAATGTGATAATTTCTTATATAAATTGGATGTATCCTCCAATGACTTATTAATTAAAATAATTTTGATGCAATTAGATGTCTAGTTTAACACAAATTACAAAGAGTAAACCCCAAATTCCTATTCTTGCAATATTGGCACTAGCAATAGTCTTTGCAGTAGG
>Ga0209449_1001158_pt1 | contig 14509 bp, 10 predicted proteins | sample SaaInlV_100m_DNA_5_FD_184671 | JGI IMG/M metagenome (GOLD analysis project Ga0209449, IMG submission 184671) | Marine microbial communities from expanding oxygen minimum zones in the Saanich Inlet - Saanich Inlet SI073_LV_200m_DNA (SPAdes) (version 2) | ecosystem: Environmental > Aquatic >...
AACATCAAGGGGCGAATATTGTCTGTATGGTAAATCATCTTGGAGCTGAACCGTTTTTTTAAATTCACCCTCAGAAACGATAAATTGTGAATCATTAACTAAAATCCATATCTTTTTATCTGGAACATATTCTGCTTTAAGTAACCGAGTTGATCCAGCATCTGGTTTCCAGTTCTTCCAAATAAGTATAAAGTTTTTTGTATCAAAGTCAAACTCAAACCATTTTAATTGTATTTTATCATCTTTTTTACTTATAACGGCCAAATTTGTAATAATAGAGCTTTGCGCCACACATATTTGTAGGTCCTCACCATCATTTTTATAGAATGCATTTATATTATTTAGATCATCACCCCACCAGAGCGAATCCCCTTCGCCTACAAAATCCAAATCGCCGTCCCCATCCACATCCCATTGAAATAGGATGGATTTATTATTTTTGGTTAAATAGGTCACATCATAACTGGATGACAAAGTAAATGACATGGTTTCCTCAGCTTTTGATATATTGCTGATATTTATTCCCGAATTGGCGCCGGAATTGGATTTTGTATTGGGATAAGTAAATGAAGAGAAATCCAGACTTCCTTCTGCGTTGGCGCGGAAATATTCTTGGTTTTCTGCAAACCACATATCGCCCCAATATCCGGAAGATGGATCCGTAAATAAATTTGATACATAACCCATATCCTGGGCGCCATCTGCTTCTTCTAAATCGATTCCTCGATGTTTTCGATCTCCATTGACCGAAAATGAATTAAGGCCCCCACGTATTATTTGTTCATCAATATGCCAGATTAAAAGCCCTGACGCTGGCAAACCCAAATCATAATTGGGGATATCTGTTATTACACCATATGCATTCTTTTTAACACCCACAGAATCCATCAGTACATGAATAAAAGGAGGATAGGTTTCCGTTTTTTCCCAGACTCCATATCGGGCCGAATCAATGCTCACACCATCTCGGTACCAATTATTTCGATTTTCTATTAAAAAATATTCATCAGTGCTCATTGGAATTTTGGCAACACTATTAATCGCTCCACTTTGGATGAACAATTCTCCAGGATATGTGAAAGTCGTTGTTTCCTCCCAACCAGCATAAATTCGCGTCCATGCGTCTGGTGGTGCAGGGATAATTCCTCTTCCATTATTAGAACCCTGATCCATAAGAGTAAAAACGCCCACACCAGATAGGCCGGATTCTAAATCCCATAATGGGGGTAACCCCACCGCAAATCCAACCATCATGGTCAAAGTGCCCGTAATACTGTATTGGATGTCACAGGGGCTATTCAGTTGGTTAAATAATGTTTCGTCATAAAAAAGGTGATTTTGTGTTTCAGGAATTATAATCCCATGTGAAATATTTGCGACACCCACTTGAATTGATCCATCCATATGTGTGTTTACCATATTCTCATCCACGTAGGTGGAAGGTATATCTTCTGGCGTTGGATCGAGAAAAGGCAATTGAAAGTCCTGCCCCACACCGGGATGCACAATCGTAATTAAATCAAATTGGCTGAAGTCAATATTATCTACTTCATATGCATGAGTAACAGCATCTCTTAACAGTTCAGTTATCCGTTTTTCATGAACTTCATCCTGCCCAATCTCATGATAATAATTCATGGGTGTATTGATTAAATAACTGGATTCATTGTCTAATGGAAAAACGGTTGAATTCTGTAAATCAATTCCAAATTTACCATAGGAAACAGTTCGATAATAATTATTCACCGCTTCAAGGTGAGATATAAAATAATGGCCGTCATGAGGAGGCGGATCTAAAGTATAGTTACCACATTCGATTGGTGTTTCTGTATATAGAAAATCGCCATTTCCAGTAACCCCGGGGTAATCTTGAAGCGGAAACGATACTCGAATAACGGCAACTTTAAGATCTCCCAATACTTGGGTATTTACGGGGAATAGTGCATAAAGCAGCAGGACAATTGTCCACCTGCTCAATGAGGAGAGATTCATTCGAAAATCAGGTTAAAACTGAATATTCATAGAAAATCGCATGGTATTGGTCAACGGGTGACCTGGTTGTCCAGAAGTATATCCAAAATCGAAACCATAGTTAGAAAATCGCAAACCAACACCAAAAGTGGGATTTTGAATTTTCCCGGTTTTGTCAAAATAATAACCTGTTCTCAATGCGAAATAGGACGAATACCAGTACTCTAACCCAAAGTTATGAACCAATTTATCTAATTCATCTGAAATAGAACGGTCTTTGGCTGACCCGACTTCCTTTTGACCCCACTCATTATATATACCCCAGTTGTCGTCTCCAAAATTGGCACCATATTCATTGGCCGTATTTATCATTTCCTCAGGGTCGCGATCTCCATTTCCATTCGCATCGCCAGCCCATTCCCAACCACCAATTTTTCTGTCTGATTCTTCTCCAGCGGGAGATCGATCGATGTCCCCGCCCAATAGCCAGTCGTCAATCCAGGATGTAAATATTGCTTTAAACAATCGATCTTTATGGGCTGCTTCTAATACGCCATTATGATTGTAATTTGCATTTTTTACCGCCTCTTTTCCATCACTATCATATCCACCTACAATGCCATCTCCATCCCAATCCATATCCGGATATGAGGCCACCAATAGCTTATCAACATCATAGACTACTTTTATACTGTTATAGTCATTTTTGAATAATTCGTATGCCAGTCCAAGGGTCAAGTTTGTGGGCTGAGGATCTGCCTGATCCGGATCAATAAATGATACTTTTGGACCAATATTAGTCATGGTAACACCTAAATCCATTTTTGGTGTTAAAAATTCTTTATGCATGTATCCTAAATCAAAACCAAAATCCGTGGAAGTCCCTTTACCCTTTTCAGATCCAGTCCCCAATTCTACCAAATGCTGGTAGGATATTTTTGCATTCATTCCAAAAGAGGATTTTGATGAAAGCTTTGTACTATAAGAAAGGGCTGCTGCCGTCATATATGATGTGAATTTTCCTTGATATTGGGCATATTCATCCATTCGTACTTGTTCACCCAAATTTAAATAGATTAGATGCCCACCGAGCGTACCCAATGTAGGGAACGTCTTTCGAAATCCTAAAAATTCGTAGTAGAGGTCATCGGCTAAATTTGGAAGCCAATTCACATGCATAAATGCAATTTCAGATCCAGTTTGGAATGCGAGCCCTGCTGGGTTCCAGTAGCTGGCATAGGCATCATTGGCAACGGCCACTTGTGCTTCTCCCATTCCTCCGGCTCGGGCACCAGGAGATATGAGCAGAAATATAGCGCCTGCTTCACTTTGAGCATTGAGGGACGGACTGCAAAAAAGCAGAAGCGCCGCAACAATTGAATATATTCGTTTCATAGAATTAGTCCTTTCCCCGATTCGGGGTATAATGTTTTTTTGATTTTTGAAACGTATCAACCGTTAGCGATGTTTTATTGGCACTCCTGTTATTTGTCTGAAATTACCCTATTCTGATCTATCGAGGCAAGGAATTGTACAATATTTAATTGACAGCCCATGTAGATAAAATCGGAATATACGTGATGGCCAAAACACTCAAAAGCATGACCATAAAGAATGGTAAAGTGGATTTATATATCGTGGGCATATTCTCGTCAAATCTATAAGCGGATAAAAAGAGATTTATACCAACGGGAGGCGTTAAAAAACCAAGTTCTAAATTCGCAATAAAAATAATGGCTAAATGGACGGGATCTATACCAAAATATGCACCCAATGGTGTAATGAGTGGCACCACAATGATAATGGCCGAAAAAATATCCATCATACATCCAACAACAAGAAGGAAAATATTTAACATCAACAAAAAGACGAATTTCGAACTAATAAAAGTTTGCACCCAAGCCAGAAGTTTAAAAGGAATTTGTGCGTCTACTAAATAACTGGTTAACCCCATGGCCACACCTAGGATAATCAATACACCACCAATCAATGTGGCGCAATCCAAGATAATTCGCCTCAAATCTTTACTCTTTAGATCTTTATAAACAAAAACCTCTATAACCAATACATAAACGACCGTCATTGCAGCCGTTTCAACCAATGTTGTAAAACCACCAAAAATGCCAAACAAAATTAAAAAAGGTATCATTGCTTCCCATTTCGTCTCAATGATGGATTCTTTAATTTTCGATAAATTAAATTGATGGCGTTTCACGTGCTGTGCTTCACCTTGCCATACGGCCCAACCTCCCACCATTGCCAGTCTTAAGAACCCTGGTATAATACCAGCCAGTAATATTGCTTTTACCGATACTGCCGCCGTTACGCCATATATAATCAAAGGCAAACTGGGTGGAAACAATAGGCCCAATGACCCTGCAACTGTGATAAGACCTAACGAGAAATGTTTTGAGTAGCCTTCCTTCATAAGCAAAGGAAATAACAGTCCGCCCAATGCAAGAATCGTTACACCGGACCCACCCGTTAATGCCGTAAAAAACCCGCATAATAGGACGAGAACGATTGGAGTGCCACCAGGAATCCATCCAAATAAAGCCCGAAATAAACGAACAAGACGCTCTGAAGCTTTACTTTCAGCTAATATATATCCAGCCAATGTGAATAAAGGAATCGTCGATAATGTCGGAGAGACTACGATTCGATAGGTTTCAGCTGAAATCGCAGAAAGCGGTGTATAGTCTTGCCAGAAAAAAAGAATAGCCAATCCACCCATCCCAACGAATATCGGGGCCCCTTTGTAAAGGGTCAGTATAATTATTAGAATACTCAACCACATAAAAACTGTGGATTCCCGTAAATAATCAAAATGATCTAACTGGGATAATAGAATAACTCCCACGAGAAGAAATCCCCGATTCTGCCATTTCTTATATCCATTCTTAACCAAATGTACCGCAATAAGAAATAATCCAATTGGCATGACAAGCTGTGCAACCCATCTGGGTAAATAGGGTGCAATATTCACAGGATAAGCCATTTCAACTTTGATTAATTCCCAGCTACCAACTGCCAACGTTAATACAAGAAATATCGTTGCAATTTTAGCGATAAACTTTGACCAATTAATAGTAGGATTCACGACGAATAAAGGCTCGGTTGTTAATGCTAAAAGCTTATTCCGTCTTGCCGCAACTACGGCACCCAAAAAGCCAATCCATAGCGTTAAATGTTGAACCAATACTGGTGAAGCGACTACACCCGTGGTGCCAAATATTCGTGTAATTACTTCAATAGCCGGGAGTAAAACCAGGGCAATAAAAACAGATTGTGTCACAACCTGTTCAATCGATTTAATTTTAAATATGGGTAAAAGGAATAGTGACTTAATGGGTTTTCATTTCTTTTTTGATTTCCATGAGACGATCGAACGCCTTCGTTTCCACCACCGTCCCTCGAAAATCTGGCGCCATATTATTAATTAATTTATGCCAAATATCAACCTGGGCAGGAGTAGGTTTATTTACCTGTAACCCATGACTCTGCATTACCGTAATCGCTTTATCAGATTCATGCCGATTTTTTTCTTGAAACCCATCACCAATATTTTTTGCAATAGCCATCATGGCCGACTGATGCTGGGGTTTAATCCTTCGCCAAGTTTTTAAATCTATGATGACTGCAGCTGTCAAATTGCCCCATTTCATATCGAGCATATTATCGGCAATACCAAATAATTGTTGAGCCAATGCATACATAGGATTAAACCCAATTGAGGTGATTAAACCAGTTTGTAACCCCGAAAGGACATCGGTCATTGCCAAAGGCACGGGTTGATAACCGTGCTTTTCATATAGTTGGGCAGACTTGTAATCTCCAGCCCAGATAAATATTTTATTCTTTTTTAGGTCTTCAGGTGTATAAATCGGTTCTGTGGAAAACCAGTAAGCCCACCCTACATCAACCATTGTTAGAATTTTAAATCCATTTTTTTCAGTTTCCGAAAGTAATTCATTTTTGAGATTTTCACGAACGAAATCTACCTCTTCATATGTTTGGTACATCATTGGCATATAGAAAGTTGTGAAATATGGATTGATTTCAGTCATGCCTTCAGTGGAAATAGCTGCACCATGAATTTGACCGATTCGCATCTTTCTGATCATATCCCTTTCGTCTCCTACCACACCACCAGGATATATTCTTAATCGTACTTCGCCATTGGTCGCTTCCGTCCATTGTTGACCTAAATCAACAAGCAAACCATGCCACTCAGTCCCTTCCGGCGCCAATGTTGCCATTTTAACGATAATTTTTTTTGCCCATAAGGAATGAATCGTTAGACAAATAATAAGGATGGGTATAATGCGTTTTTTCATAATTTTAGATTAATAAAAGTATTCATCAATATTATCCAGTAGCCACTGTGCTCTATTTCGGTTAATTTGATTCGTTAAAACTAAATCTGTATTTTCTTTTATATCAATGTTTAATGCTTTATATAACAAATTAGTAAATTGATTTTTATTTTGCGTTGGGATGGATACACTTTCGGCCATATTTACATATGTACCAATATCTAAACCATTGGAAGCCGCGACAGCTTTATTAAAGTAGTCCTCTGCAACCCTTTCTTTCTCTTTCGGTGGGTCATGGCGACTCATGGTGTAGGAAATCATTGCTGAATATAATGCACCCTTATTCCAGTCAGGATCAATGTTCAAACCAACTTCCAACAATTGGCCAACTCTAGGGAGCAACACTACCCACTCAGGATTACCCCTGCTTGATTTAATCGCACCACCGTATGCAGCGGCTGTCCAAAATAGATAGGGGATATCTGCTTCGGTAAAATTTGGAATTTGATCAGATTGATTGCTAATCCAATTATCATATTGATCGAATTTCAATGATAACGATTTATTACCATAGTTTACAGCTCTACCAAAATGAAGATTTGCTTCCATAAATATTTTTTTCCCACCCAGATAATCTGTCATTATAATTCGATCTGCTTCTTCCATTAAAAAACCAAATGTATATTGTGTTAACGCCTGACATCCTTGTTGAAATAGAACAGGATCATTTTTACTTTTCGATAGCTTATGTTCTATTCTTCCAACATAATAGTTATAGCCACCTTTCGCCCATTCCGGTTTTTGCTGAAGAATAACCAATTTTGGGCTACAGCCTAATCCCGCAAAAATTACGAGACTCAATAATGATTTGGAGAAACCGTGTTGAGTGAAGTTCGGAATCTTAATCGTGTAATTCACGATACAATGGAAATGATTCGCAAATTGTGTTGACTTCTGACTTTACGCGATCGATGGTTACATCATTTTCTATGTCTGAAATGACCTGATCAATTAGATCTACAATGTGGTTCATTTCGTTTTTGCCCATACCGCGCGTCGTTATAGCTGGCGTTCCCACACGCATACCACTTGTTATGAAGGGACTGCGCTTATCAAATGGAATCATGTTTTTATTGACAGTAATTCCCGCCCTTTCCAATGCTTTTTCAGCCGCTTTCCCCGTCACGCCTTTATGGGTCAGATCAATAAGAATTACGTGTGTATCCGTACCCCCAGAAACCAATTGATAGTCTTTTTGCAATAAAGCATCAGCCATTGTTTGGGCATTATCCACTATTTGTTTCGTATAAAGGGTAAATTCCGGCCTTAAAGCTTCCCCAAAGGCCACTGCCTTCGCAGCAATAATATGCATCAGCGGACCACCCTGAATTCCCGGCATAACTGTGGAATTCAATAGTTCAGATATCATTTTTGTCCGACCCGATTTGGGCGCCACATTACCCCATGGATTTTCCACATCTTTTCCCATTAGAATCATGCCCCCTCTTGGGCCACGAAGTGTTTTATGCGTGGTGGTTGTCACCACATCACAAAATGGCATTGGAGATGGGTGGATCCCTGTGGCTACCAATCCTGCTGGATGGGCGATATCCGCCATTAAATACGCACCCACTTCATTTGCAATTTTACGAAATTGTTCAAATTCAATAAATCTAGGATAAGCACTACCACCGCAAATAATCAATTTGGGTTTATGTTCTCTCGCTAATTTTAGACAGTCATTAAAATTAACTCGACCCGTCTCTGGACTAACCTGGTAGGAGATAACATTATATAGTTTTCCTGAAAAATTAACCGGACTACCGTGTGTTAGGTGCCCGCCATGCGCCAAATCCAACCCCATAATCGTATCGCCCACATTGAGAAAAGTCATGAGGGAGGCCATATTTGCTTGAGAACCAGAATGTGGCTGCACATTGGCATATTCGCAATTGAATAATTTTTGGGCACGAATTCTGGCTAAGTTTTCAGCCTCATCTACATGCTCGCATCCTCCATAATATCGCGCACCGGGATACCCTTCGGCATATTTATTTGTCATGACTCCGCCGGCCATTTCGAGAACAGGGTAACTTACAAAATTCTCTGACGCGATTAACTCCAGAGTTTGATCTTCTCTAGAAATTTCACGCTTTAATATATCATATAGTTCAGAATCGGTATTTTGTAGAAAAGTATAAGCCTCTTTCGCGGATGCCACGGTTTACCATCCTTTTCCTTTATCCAGCCTTTCAGATACCCAGCTATAACAACTGCTACCAGCCTTTACATATCCACGATTTTTGACTGTTGCATCCATCATAAACCATTGTGGCTTTCCAAATAATACTTCATTCTCTTTTAACCAATCCTTCGAACGGCTATACCGTGAAAATCCACTTTTTTCTGCATCAGAAAATAAATTGAAAGCCAGTGTTGCAACCACACGGTCATCGACAGAAATTTCTCCTGTACGGCATGCCTGGAATGCTTTATAATATACATTTCCTTTGGCGCCTAAAGCTTCACCCTCCCCAGAAATAGTGACCGCTTTATCTGCCCAGTCGAATGCAGACTTATAGTCTTGCTCTTCTATATATACGTCTACTATTTTTACAGCTACACGAAAATCACGGGGATCTAAACGAAAGAGACGTTCATAGGTTTTAGCGGCGTCTGCCAATCGATCGTCTTTATCGTATGCCTCGGCCAATTTTCTATAAGCGACTTTACTCGATGGATCTGCTGCCACAACTTGCTTTAATACTTTCGCAGCATCATCTGGTCTATCACCTGATAGTAGTTTTTCAGCATAATCTAATCCATAAGAGATATTATCGGGATTATTATCAAATCGTTTTTTATATACATCCAATGGATCTCGCCCACTTAACTCATAGGCACGCGCCAAATCGCTTTGGGCGCCTTCGTTCGTGGGATTTATTTTTATAATGGCATTCAAAACAGCAATTTGATCATCAAACCTTTCTTCTTCACCATATAATTTTGCCAACTCAATTTTTATCTCAAGGTCTTCTGGGGCAAGAAATGTCAACCTATCCAACTCATCCATCCGTAGGTTGGATTTCCCTTGTTTATCATAAGAATATGCAAGGCGTTTTCTTAAATCAACATTATCCGGAAGAAAAGTAAGTCCCTTCAATAAGACAATTTCAGAACTATCATATTTTCCCATATATTCGTAAGCAATCGCATAATAAAGGTATACTTCCTTTGGATCGTCTTGATCACATCCCAATTCAGTTAACTCATCATAGGCTCTAACAGTAGCGCCCCAGTCACGGTTTTTATAAAATTCTGCTGCACTACTAAAAACTCTTGGACAACGCACTTCTCGAATTGAATCAAGGCGAGCTCGTTCTGCAAAATCCGCATCTGCATCAGATTGCTCTGGTGGCGTACACATTGTAATGAATACGGATGCCACACTTAATAATAGAAGTTTATGTATTAATGATTTTTGTTTCATTGCTTTGTTCTCCTCCTGAGAAACCAAACGTCCCCCAAGCTTAGTCCTATCGTAAATTCTTGTATTGTCTCTTTATAATCATTCGTAATGGATCTGGCACCGGTTCGATAAGCGACATCTAACTGGTTTCCGGTGGCGGCAAATTTAAATCCAATACCCACAGAAATCCCATTCTCATTTATCTTTCTTCCACTATTCTTTAAAGTATAAGATTCTTTAAAAATACCAAATCGCATTGTGATTTTATCCTGCCATGATCGTGCGCCCATTTTTCCAAAGCGAACCACACCACCACCGATATGGTTTTTTGAACCGATTTGATCTGTATAAATACTGGAAAAATTATCATTTATTGCTTGATCATTCCAGAGTTGAAATTCTCCAAATATATTGATGTCGTTATTCAATGCGGCATTTAAACCAAAACTGAAACTACTGGGCGCATAAATATTGGAAACATTAATCGTGTCTACATCAACATTTTCAGGATAATCATCCGAATCAAAAGAATAATTATTATTTCTATCTTCAAATAGGTCAAATTGATATTGCGTACTGGACACCGGATTTCCTGTCATGCTTACCCGCGCATACCCAGTAATCATTACTGTATGACCTTCGTAAAACTTTCCTGCAACATTGATATTGAAAACGGAGCCACTATATGTTTTTATATTAAATAATCGATAATATATAGAATTTAATATTAGTGATTGCTCGTCCTGAGAAGATCCAAATAACTTATCAAATGACAATCCTATTCCCATTCTGTTATTCATGGGGAGAGCCAATCCAAATGATCCAGCCATGATACCACCGCCGGAACGAAATTCTTTATTAAACGTGAGATCTTTTCCCTGAAAATCTATTTGAGTTGAATCTGTTATAAAATACGCATTATGATCATTCACTGGTTTAAGTGAAAACCCGATCGCAAAACGATTTTTGATTGGAACCACAAATTGAATCTTCTCAAATCCGTTCCCATAGTTTGTATGACTATTATCACCAATTTCAATTTGTCGATTTGCATACGATCCACTTACATAAGCAAAATTTAATCCGGGCCAAGTAGCAGGATTATCAAACGAAACCCCAGGCTGGAATGTTGGAACAAGTCCAATACTTCCCACACCCGCAGATGATGTATGATGGATGCTTTTTGAAAGACCAAGCCCATAAGCATTAAATACAGATTGTGCACTTAAACACCCAATAAATACAAAGAATATACTTAGCTTTTTAAGGGATAACATAAATCACTCTCATAAATGGAATATAATCCGAATTATTTAACCCAAAAAACCGCACAGTTTGAAATGGATCATTATTGAAGCTCGATTGAAGTTTAAACCCAAAGTTCGTATAATTCTTATGCCCAATATCGGTGGCCGCTTGGCGATGATTAATCGTAATGACATTATCAATAATTTCTGTTGTGGTAAAATAATTCAAATCTTCGTCATACGGATCATTGGTAAATGTGGAAAATTGCCCATATTCTCCTTCGCTTATGATTGGATGTGAAATTACTTTATATGTCTCAATTGTATCAGCTTCCACTCGATTAAATAATATTTCTGCAGAGGAGACGATTGCCTTTGGTGGCAATTCCCACCCATCCATATCGACATAAACAATTGATTTTAAACCTTTCGCAATGCTGACAGATAATGTTGTGGAATCTTCATGTGTAATTGGCTTGGAAGTAATCATGGATAAGTCTGCCACTGCTTGATAATTACGAGATGATGTATCCAACACAACAGTATCTGATGCAAATTGCCTAAAGAAAACAGTTAGCTCAGGTTTTGTCCCTTCTATCAGTTCTATGCTATGAAAATAAAATGACTCAGATGACTCATCTTCTAATTCCACAAGGAATGAACGATTATAAGCCAAAACACTTGTGTCCATAAATGCATTAATAATTTCAGGATCCATTAAAAATCGTAAATTCACTTCGGTTTTATTCGTATCCACAGAGTCAACAACCATTCTTCCAGTGCTTATAACCTCCGATGCAATTGAACGATCAAAATTTAAGTAATTTGATTCTAATTCATTAAAAACAGAATCACCACCATCTGGAAAATATCGAAGGATAAAACGCTCATCATTTGCAATAGAATCATTATCAAACCGTAAGGATAAACTCAAACTATCTACTATGATGAGAGAATCGTTAAAAGAAGAAAATGGTGTGTTTGCCGTGACACTTATACTGTCAAACTGCAGAAGGCTATAATGAAAAACATAACCATCTTCTTTGCCGAAATATAAATAGCTTGTTTTTCCCATTTCTGGCGGTGATTGATATGCTATTGCATTGACAACTGGAAAGGAAATGGTATCCAATTTTATCGGCGTATCATTTCCACTGACAGGTATTGCGGCTTCTTCACAGGCGGATAAGAATATCATACCTATGAGACACATACCAAGGGCTGTGTTCAATATATTATTTTTCATTTATGGTTATTTAGGAGGTACTGCTACGATAAATTAAGCGAAATGTTTCGTCAATTCTTCATTTAGTGCATCAGCAGTAACGTGAAAGTTTGGCGATTCCTCATCATCAATTGATATTGAGACAAGTTTCTTTTTATTCGCTTGGATTCCAGGCAGTTCTAATAGCTTGGCAGTCACATCGTTAGATGGCGAATCTACCGCCACAATCAAGTCAGCAAAAGGGGCTGCTGCTTCATAGCAGTTAACAGTATCTCCTTTAATTGAATCTGGCAAAGTGACACCAACCTTGTCATACGCACTTCGTGAAAAAATACTTAATTCATCTACAGAATGTACGGTTAAAACCGTTTTAATTTTTCCATAGAAATCTTGAGAATCATAAACCTGTTGATATATAAGTGGCACTAAAGAGCTTTGCCATCCGTTACATATGATCACATCTGGCTTCCAAAATAAATGCGGTAATGTGGCTATTGCCGCTTTAGAAAAATAACCATATCTTTCAGCGTTGTCAGCTAATATGCGTCCGTTTTTTGCTTTATAAAGCAGATTAGTCAAAGATTTATACCATTCGGTATTTTCTAAAAAATACACCTGGACTCTTGTTTTGGGTATAAAGGCACTCTTCGCTGAAGTAATTACTTCTTCACCATCATAATCAAATGGGATTTCTCGAAGTCGGATGACTTCTCTTAAGATATATTTCCTTTCGCTAACAAATCCATATTTGGGAATCATTGTTCGCACATCGTGCCCCTTAGTTTGTAGAGACAATGGAACTAAAACGGAATAATCACCTAAATGGGACGTGCTTGCAAATGGGGATATTTCTGTTGTGAGATAAAAAAGTTTTAAAGGCATAGTCTCTCTATTTTCTATTGTGTATTAATTTGTTTTAAGGATTCACGGCCTTTTTCATAAAATTCTGAACCAGGGAAATAATCGATTAATCTCTGATATTCTTCTCGAGCTTTATCAATGTTTCCCATGCTACGGTGGCAATGGCCAAGCTTCAGTTGAGCATCATCATCTTTATCTGTCCCGGGAAACATAAATACTTTTTCAAATTCTATGATGGCTCGTTTATAATTCTTCATTGTATAATAACATTCTCCAAGCCAATATTGACTGTTATCAGCAAGTACATTGGATGGGTCACTCATCACTAAACCGGCAAAACCAGTTACTGCTTTTTCTAAATTACCATTCTGATATGCTGACAGTGCATCGATATAGGATTTCTTATACTCAACCGGACTAATTTTAGCACTTACTTTATCGCCGACCTTATTATTCCTTAAGTTGTACATTTCTGTAAAACTATTGGTGAGGGTGACGATTTTATTTTCTACCATAACCAATTGTGCCAAAATCTCAAAATTTACACTATCGATATAGGCGGCTTTATCTTCCATCATTCTCATTTTATTTTGAATCGTGTTGATTCGGTTAATCAACAAAATGGCTACGGAGTCTGTTTGTTCTTTTGCCCTCAAATTAGCTTGGAGTGCATTTTGCAGTTCTGGCAACAGAAGACGAATTTGGGTATCTAAAGAATCTACCCTAACATTTTCACGATCAATTTTCGCATTGAGTCGTTTCAATTCTCTCTTTGTCCCCGCATCTTGTCCGTACCCAACTGTGCAGGAGATTAGCACGATAATAGAGAGTATGGATTTGAGTAATCGCTTCATCATCAATATTTGCCTCGGATTATACATTCATATTTCAGTCAGGAATTTACCGCAGATAATCCCATCCCGTCATTATCTTTTTCATGAACTATCAGTCTAATTTTTCTCGGCCAAAATTCAATACTAAACCAACCATCATAAAGCATGATAACAGAAAGGATCCCCCATATGAAACAAATGGTAAAGGTAGCCCTTTAACGGGAATCATACCCGCCGTCATAGCGCAGTTCATAAAAACATGCGTTAAGAAAATAGTTGCGATTCCAACCAAAACGAGAGAAGAAAATCGATCTGCAGAATTCACAGCCAATCGAATTATCTTTATAATTAACCACGAAAACAGTACCAACATTATAAGTAAAGTCAAAAATCCGAATTCTTCGCCAATTACACTTACAATAAAATCAGATTCTTGCACTGGCAAAAACTTTAAATGAGTTTGGGTCCCCTGTCCCCATCCTTTACCTAATAATCCACCCGAGCCTAAAGCAGTCTTACTTTGTATTATTTGATATCCAGCACCCAGTGGATCCAGCTCAGGATTAATAAAGGTCAATACCCGGTCT
>Ga0209449_1001159_pt1 | contig 14503 bp, 15 predicted proteins | sample SaaInlV_100m_DNA_5_FD_184671 | JGI IMG/M metagenome (GOLD analysis project Ga0209449, IMG submission 184671) | Marine microbial communities from expanding oxygen minimum zones in the Saanich Inlet - Saanich Inlet SI073_LV_200m_DNA (SPAdes) (version 2) | ecosystem: Environmental > Aquatic >...
TAAATCTGAATCAATAAGCATAAGAGCAGTAAACCTAGTTAAAATAACTAAGTTACTTATAACTAAACTCAACTGAAAAACTGTATTCAAAAAAAATGAATTAAAGAGTATTTACACTTATGTAAAAGCTAACTACAAATCAGATTTATCTAAAGCTAATTATGATAAAATAATAAGTATATTAGAAAGATTTGTAAAAGAATGATGAGAGGTTAAATTGATAGAAAAATAAAAAAAAGAGAACTAAGTTCTCTTTTTTTTATTTCATATATTATTTTTAATAATCAAAATTGACATTATATTTTTTTAATCTAAAATAAATCAATAAATACAATTAAATAAAATATGACAAATAAATCATCTTCAATTCCCGAGCATTCTGATGTGTTATCAAGTATAGAACAACAATGATTCTATCTGAATCAAAATATAAATTTTTGAACTGAAAAAGAAAAAATAATTGAACAATTTAGAGAATTTTGAATGAGAATATGAAATCTACTAGAACAATATCAATGACATGATGATTTTTTAATAGTCTCTCCTGAAGATAATAATACTAAATCAAATCCTTTTGGTTCATGATACTTTGATTTACATACAGATTGAACTTTTAGACCTCAAAAAAATCCTATAGATTATACATGACTCCATTGTATTGAACCATGAAAATGATGAAGACATTTTTTTTCTGATTGAATCTTAGCGCTTCAAGATTATAGAAGTACAATATGAAATGATATTGATGAGCTATTAAATAAAAGAATTATATTTCAAAAGATATCACCTGATAAGCCTTTTGTAGAAATAGAAAAATGATCATGAAATATAGTAGCAAACATATGACCTAGGATGCTAGATAATTTTTATGATTGAAATGTATTTGATTGAGAAAGATTTCATCTTCCATTAAAAACACTCTCTAGTTGTTCTTGCAAAACTATAAATGAAATAATAAAAAAATTTTATGATATTCTAAATAGGAATAAAACAACTATAGAATTACAAAAAAATACAACAATCTTCTATGATGATGCTAAAATGTTTCATTGAAGAGAAACAATAAAGACACCAACAAATAAGAGTTGAAACAAGAAAAGAGAACTTATTAGACTACATATACAAAAAAAATAGTTACTTATTAATAAGTAACTATTTTTTTAATTAGCAGCAAAAGAAATATTTAATTGTCACTTTTTAACCTTTTGATTAATTAGTAAAGATTTTTCAGGAGATGACACTTTAATTTGTACTATAGAATGAATCAAATCATCATGTTCAGGATATTCTATTAATAATTTTCTAATCTTTCACTTAACATCATCTAGTTCTAATTTCAATAATTCATTTACATATATTTTCATTATTCTTTGATGTGATTCTTTGCAAGCACCATTAATTCAATCTTTGCATCAATTAACTATTCTATCAATATCATCATATTCTTCTTCATGCACCTCCGGAGATATATCCCCTTTTAATCATTTATGAATAAAAGAAAGACTATATCAATCTGTAGTTGTATCTCACATAAGTAACATTTTAAATTATAATATTTGAAAGATTTTATATATAAAATAGCAATTGTCAATTGCTAAGTTAGATTTTTAGTTAATAATATATTTATAAAAAAGAAGAGAAATTAATTTCTCTTCTTTTTATATACTATTTTTGTCTTTTATATTTTATTATAAAATTTATAAACCCTATATATTCAAGTAAATAGATCAAAATAATTATTAATCAAACAAAGCTTATCTCAGTTCTTCAAGTAAAACTCATATCAAATCAAACACTTCAACTAGTTCTTATACTATTATTAATTGTTGATCAAGCATTAATTCATTGACTTATTCTATTAGATTTAAATGAATCAATACTATCATTTCTCATTCAAAAATCTATATCATCCATCACCATGTCATTGAATTCAACTTCTTCTCTGAATCATATACTTTTAGTATTAGTTACTCAACTATTTTCATATTCTGTATTATATTTATCACCATACTTATTGTATCTATCTAAATCTCTTTGTTGTTGCTGAGTTTCTATTGCTATCAATGAATTAAACTGATTTACTATATTATACTCTTCTGCTAATCTTGTTTGAAAATTAGCTATTTTCATCCAATCACTAGAATTTGTTATATTTCAAAGTAATAAATTACTAACTATTCATGCTTGAATCCTTTCTATATTTTTATCTAAAATATTTACATTATCCTCTAGATTATTTGTTTCAATATAATCTACAACTTCTCATGTTCCTGTAAAAAATAATTCCTCAATATCATTATAATCTTCCTCATATATAGCTTCATTACAATTTTCAAATGATATTATATTAGACTTAGTATCTAAAATTTTATCTACTACTGAAGCTATACTTTCATCTCAATTTATCTCATATATATTTCAATATGTTGCTGATAAAATTGTATTAAAATCTGACTTATATGTTTTTGGAGTTTTTCAAATTTTTATTACTGATATATTATTTGTAACTAATCATTCTAAATTTCTTGAAATATTTTCTTTTGAATTTAGATTAAAACTATCATCATCTGTGATAAAAATTATTTTTTCATTTTTTATATTATTGTTAACGATATAATCTATAGCTCTATCAATATCTGAATGTCACCAATAGTTAATATCCTCAACTCATGTAAGTTTAGTTACATCAAAATTATAAGAATATAAATCCACATCATTTAGCTTTCCATTATAATTTTTAATTATATTATATATATCATCATATAGTTCATTGGCATTATTTCTATCTACACTATAAGAATTATCAAAAAATATTTTTATTTTTTTTCAAATTTTCTTTTCTTTTGCTAGTTCTAGATTAAAAGCATATAATTCATTTTGTATAAATGAAGATAAACATATATCTGTAAATCACTTTTCTAAATCTATATTTAATTCATTACTTTTAATTATATGATCCATAGAAATATAGTTTTCTATTTCATTTGATTTTATAATATCTTCTTTTATAAGTTCATCATCATTATAAACTTTTGACTGTAATCTAGAACTATCATCAAATTTTAGATTTGTAATAGAAAATTTTGGTGAATATATAAATTCTTCTCATAGTATAGGAGTTAATATTTTTACTTCAACAACTTGTCTTCATCAAGTTTTTCCTGTTCTAGAAGGAATTGGAAAAACCTTTAAACTATACGTATTCAATCATACTTTTTCAATCAAAGCTGGATCAGTATTTCTTCTAAGACTATCTTCATATACTTTTCTAGCAGCTCCTCTTGACGATATTTGTCATATTAATTCTAAATCCATTCATAATCTTAAACCTGAGATAACTGATGTTTTACTAGGAGTTTCAAAATTCAAAATTACTTCCTGACTTATATTTGTTTCATTAGTAAAATGAAACTTATAAGTAGTCTCAAGTAATGAAGTTTCATATTTTCATTCTGAACTAAAAATATTGTTTTCTATCTCAGCTAACTTCAAAATAACATCTGCTGAATCTCATATTTTTGATTCATTAGTAGCAAAACTACTTCTATCAAGCAAATATTCAGAAACTTTTTCTCAGTAATACGAAGCAATAGTTGAATCATATACTTTATTAAATAAATTTTCATCTATTCTCTTTCCATTTTTTATTCTACTAAAGAAGGCCTTATCTAGAAATAATACTCTAGCATCTTTATATGTATCATAATTATCTCAACCTTTATTAATTATTTCAGTAGCTCTTGATATTTGATAATCATAAAATTCGTTAACTACATTTGAAGTAAAACCTAAACAATATACTAATAAGAAAATTAAAATTCATTTATGTAAATTTACTCTTTTTGTTCATAAATTATCATAATATAAATGAAGAGTATACACCCAATACAAAAGTAAAACAAACACGACAATAATATAAAGTAGAGTTTCTAATAATCAGTGTAAATAATTATTATCTAATATTTCTATTACTGCCATCGACCAAGGCTGAATAAATTCTATATTAAATCATATAGATATTAATATTACATTTAAACTAACAAAAAAGAAAAAACCTAGATTATAAAGATAAGAAAAATCTTTTAATCTATCAACACATTTAATTTTTAATAATTTAAAATAATATTGAATTATATAAATTAAAGGATAGGCAACTAGTAATATATTTAAAACTAAACTAAATATTCAAAATTCTCTATAAAAATGAGAATCATAAATTCAAATAAAAGAAAAGATTCAGATATATAAAGGAAGATGTACTAAAAATAAATATTTTCAATTTAAATTTCTAAACAAAGTATAAAATAAGAATAAGTTAGCAATTATAGCTATTCATCCAGATAATAACTGATTATCATCAAATACTTCAACAGAAAATACTGTTATTAAAAATGCTATAAGAGCTCATATTAACATAGTCATAATCATACTTACACTAAAAAACTTTCTTTTATTAGTTCAGTTATTTTCAAGTAAAGCTTTTCTAGCCTTTATACTTTTCTTTTCTCTATTTTTTAAAAAAGTTAAAAATTTTGATAAAAATTTGATAATTGTACTCAACATAAAAATTAGATTAAAAAATAATATTTCTCTATTTATTTACAAATCTACTATAAGATTTTTTTCTAGCTATTCAAGACAAAATAAAAAACATATAATATTATATGTTTTTTATATCTTCAAATATTTCTGGGAAAGTTTCATCTATAAAATGCCCTCTATCTTCAAATATTTTTTGTTCTGAACCTGTTAAAATATTTCAGAAATCTTCAAAGTCAGAATATGGAACTACAGGATCATCTTTTGAATGATAGAGAGTAATTATATTTTCATATTTTTTAAGATTTGTGAGTTTCTTATCAAAACTAAAATTTCCTAATATCTCCATTTCACTATTTTTAAAAGCTCATGCTATTAGAAAAATATGTTTTATTTTAAACTGAAAATTATTTTCATTTAGATACTTAGATAAAAAAGTTGCTCACATAGAATGTCATACTAGCATTACATTATCACTTAAAAAAGGAATTACTTTTTTAAACATTATTTTCCGTTCTTCGTAGTCTGCAAAATCACTATTTGGCATTTCAGGAGTAAAAACCTCAAAATTATTTCACAAAGTTTCTTTAAAAGAATGCCTCCATTTTATTTTTTTTTCTTCAAAAGGTTTATACTCAAATTTTTCTAAATAATCATTAAAATCTTTATAATTTTCTTTTGAGTCACCTCAATTTATAAATACTACTTGTTGTTTCATTATTTTTATTATTAATTATTCATATAATTTAGTTCCGACTCTAACAATATCTACTCATTTTTCAATTGCAATTTGATAATCTCTAGAAGTTCCTGCGGATACAAATCAATTTTGTAAATATTTATTTCTTAAGCTAATTAATAAATCAAATTCTTCTTCTTTTTCTGATTTACTACATTCCGATTTTCATATAGCTGAAAATCAAATCAGACTTACATTTTCCATTTCTCAAACAATATTTAAAAATTCAGGAATTTGTTTATCATCTATTCATCAAGGCTTAGAAGAATCTACATTTATCTGTAAAAATACCTGCACCCAATTTCATTGTTTTCAAGCAATATCCTCTATTTTCTTTAAATGCTTAATGTTATCTAAACTATGAATCACAGAAGAATACTTGATAATATCTTTTATTTGTTTTGATTGAATATTTCAAATAAAATGAACTTTTTCTCTATCAATATTTTTTTCTTTCAAAGATTCTATTCTATTTTCTCATACTCACACTAGTATATCAGGATAAGCATTTTCTAATTCAAGCATTACTTTTCCTGTATCATTATTATCCAAATATTTCGTAACTGCTAAAATTTTTGAAGAAGAATTTCTAAATTCGTCTAATAATAGATTATTTATTTTTATCATAATTGTATAAAAAAATTATTAAAAATGTTAAAAAATAACAAACTTGTAAACTAAATGTTAAAAAATAATTTTTAAAAAATTAGCTTATCTCAGTTTTTATTAAGCCATTTTTTATGTTTTTTGTAATCTCATAATTCTAAATCATCCATCATTTTTTGAACTAATGTCCAAAATTTCTTTGAATGATTCATCTCCTTTAAATGAGCTAATTCATGAACTATAACATAATCAATAGTCTCAGTTGGAGCCATAATTAATCTATATGAAAAATTAATATTCTTTGCACTTGTACAACTTCCCCATCTAGTCCTTGCACTAGTTATCTTTAACTTTTTAAATTTTAAATTAAATTTGTCTGCTATAAATTCTATTCTTTTTTCTATATATTTTCTAGCTTCATGCCTATAAAAATTAGAAAAAGCCTCTGCTGCATGATGTTTATATTTCTTTCATATAATAAAGTTTTTTCAATCAAATTGATTTTTCTTAGATTCTCAAATAAATTTTAATCTATATTCTTCTCATAAAAATAAAAAATTCTCTCATTCAGTAAATGTTTTTGTTCTTTCTAGAATTATTTCTTTTTTTTCATTTATCCACTCCTTATTCTTTAACACAAAGCCCTCAATACTTTTTTTTGATGTAAAATATGGAGCCTTTACTATCAGTTCTCCTGAAGTATTTATTTTTATTAATATCGATTTCCTAAATGATTTTGTTATTTTCATTAATTTTTTATTTATATTTTAATCCCTCCTTTACTGGGACTTTTTTATTAAAAAACAAAGATTTATACTTTCTATTTTAATAACATTTTTGTAGCATTTATAATATGCTTAAATCTATCTGCATGTAAATGGACTCAACCAAAATGCCTACTAACTACAGCAACTGAATTCACATAATTTTCTCTTTGTAATTCTCTCAGTATACAATTGCCAGCACCAGCTTCTCCATCATCAGATTTTGATTCTAGTATAGATCAATTATCAAGTTTTATTCTATAAGCAAAGCTGTTATGACTTGCTTTTTTAAATGGTTTTTCTTGAATCAACTTTCTCATAAATTCATTAAGTTCATCTTTTGTTTTTACTATTCATCAAGCTGGAGTAAAAATCGATCACCTATCTTTTATAGCATCCAAAATAACTATTTTTTCTTTTAATAAAGTTCTTGTATCTCAAAAATCAAGTGATAAATTATTTGTCATTATATTTTTTTAATCTTCTAAATCATGACCAGCACCTAGTTCTAATTTTTCGGCTCAAGGTAAAGCTTGTCACATAAGACTTTCTAATTCTCAATACATTCATGTAACTGCAAATGTAGCTCTTTCTAAATCCTTTTCTCTTCTCTTCCAATTTCTTTCCATAGATCTCCTCTCTGCATCAATTTCTGATTTCAAGTTTCAAAAAACATCCACCATCATATTTATCTTACTTGAAAATTCTTCACTAGATAAATATTTATATAACATTTCCATTTTAATATCTTTTCATTGCATAGATGTTTCCACTCTAGAAATAGATATAAGCTTGTCTCTAAGCATATTAGCTACTGGAATAATAAACTCTGGTAAACATACCATAACATCATCTATCATAGCAAAGTTTTTTACATCCTTTGGTAAAACCGTTGTTACTAAAATAGCAATATTTCAATTTACCTTTAATTTATCTTCTTTTAATTTCATCAACCATTTACTTTCAAATGATTTTGTATTTTTTGATTCCCAAACAATTACTCATGCATTTTGACCTAAACTATTATTAACAGTTTGAATCAAATCAGCTCATTTTATCCCTGTTGGTACATCCTCAACACTATCTATTGGAAAAGCTTGAATAATAGCATTTTTTAAATCATCCTCCTGTATATCTCATTGAATTTGCTGACTTCACTGTTCAGCTTTTCTCTTCAAATCATCAATAGTTTTTTTCATTTGCTCTTGTTGTTTCATCATTTCTAGCTCTTTTTTCCTATTTTCTTCTTGTATTTCCTTCATTCTAGTATCTATTGCTTGTTCTTGATTTTTTGACATTTGTTCCTCCATCTTTTTCTTTTCTGTGTCCATTTTTCTAGCCATATCTAATTCCCAATTTTTTTCCTTTTCCTCTAATTCTCTTGCTTTTTTTCTCATTTCAAGTTCATTTTTTTTCATCTCTTCTCAAGATTTTTCTTGTTCTTTTAATCTAGCTTTTAAATCATCCATTTCTACAGCATCTTTTTTTGCTTGTTCTCTAGCTTTTTCTTCTGCCCAAACAAGAGCTTTTTTTCTCATTTCTTCTTTATCTTTTTCTCTCATCTCTTCTAGCTTTTTTTCTTGATCTTCAAGCATATGTTTATATCTTTCTTCTCCTAGTTTATCTAAATCAATTTCCGTTTTACAATTTGGACAAGTAATTTTTTGAGACATGTAATTATAATATTAGTTATTAAATCTTTAGTATTATAGAGTTTCAGAATCTATTACCATCAAAATATCTGAGTAATAAAACCCTTTTCTCATAAGTTTTTCTATTAACTTGTTTCTATTATATCAAGTTTTGATTTTTTCAAACTCTTTTTTGATTTGTTCAATTTCTCAATCAACAAAAGCTTCTTCTAAATACATATCTATTAAATCTTTTTTTTCCTGTCTTTCAAATAATTTTTGTTTAATATATAATTTACTTTTTCATTTATTTTTATAATTCCTTATCTTTGATTCTATTACATCTTCTTCTAATATTATATTTTTTAATTTTTCATTTATAATATAATTAATTTCTTCACTCGATATTCATCAATATTTTTTTCAATTTTCTGACTCTGGTCAAAACTTCATTCTAAGCTTTAATTCAAGTTTTTTAGGAGATGGATAATACTTTAAGTAATACCAGATTGAATAATCAATTATTTTTTGTGATATTTCCATAAAAAGTGTAAAAATATATATAAATATATAATACAATAAAAGATAGATTTTACAATACATATTTTTTATATATAATAAATCAGCAAACTTCTCATAAACAAAAACAAAAAACTAAAAAAGGATTAGAAATGAATAAAAATGATGTAATAATAAGTACCAGCCCATCTGAATTAAAATATTTAGACAAATTCACTATAGTGGAGAATGAAGAAGAAAAGTTACTTTTACATACAGGATTCTCTTCTGGATATACGCATATAGTGGAAGCTATAGTATTAGAACCATTATATAAAAATACAGATAAAAATACATTAAAGCAGATACTTAAGGTAAAAGTTTCCTTAAAAAACAAGAAAAGAGAAAATAGAATATATTTAGGGAAAAAAATAACTTTAACAAGAAGACAAATAAGTAGTAATATTTCCGCATGGTCTATTGCTTACAAGTAAATTCATTTCGAAATTAAAAAAACGGCTTTCGCCGTTTTTTTTAATTTCGTATAATAATAAACAAAAAAGTATAATAGTTGTGCAGCTGGGTTTATCCCAGCTGCTGTTAATATTAATGAGAAAGAGATGAATCAATAAAATCCAAAATAATATCTGCTACCTCACTTACTTCGGCTACCACCTTATGCCTAATAGGTAATCTAAACAATTTTTTAATTGCCTTAGGAACAGTAACACCCATTTTTTCAGCAATCACATCTAAATCATCTGCACATTCATGAACTCTAGCCATAACTGACGAGAACTTAGTCCACTCAGCCGTTGCATATATGACTGGATAAGCATAATCCAGAAATTGTGATCTGACACAAAATGCGGTAGCTGTATGTGGATCTATCACATAGTTAAGCTTTTGAAATACATCCAATATCATGTTATCAACCTGCTTATCTGTAGCATAACCAGCATCAAAATGCTCATGAATTAGTTTCAGTTCATTATCACTAAGCACAAACATCTTTCTATGCTTCAGTTCATGCATAAGATCCTTAGTCCTAGCCGATCCATATAGATCAAACAAAAGTCTCTCGATGTTAGAAGAGAGAAGAATATCCATCGCTGGTGAACTAGTTTCTATCATCCTTCTAGTTCTCAGGTCATAAACTCCACGTTGTATAAACTCTGTAAGTACATTATTTGCATTAGAAGATAGAATTATCTTATTTATAGGTAATCCCATTTTCTTTGCAAAGTATGCTGCCAAGCCATTCCCAAAATTGCCACTAGGTACAAATAGATTAATATGCACACCTAACATAACAGTTCCCTTTCTAACAAGTTCCAAATAAGTCCATATATGATATACAATTTGAAAAATAATTCTTCCGAAATTAACCGAATTAGCTGCAGATAATTCAATACCTCTATCGGCTAATTCAGCTCTAAACTCACTAGAAGCCAGAAGTCGTTTTAACTCATTCTGTGCATCATCGAAATTGCCTCTTACACCTATAACTCTTAAATTAGGAGCTTCCGCAGTTATCATTTGCAACTTCTGTACAACACTTGTTTTTCCATCAGGATACAAACAAACTCCAAATGTATTCGCTTTTCCTGCTAATCCATTAAGTAGAGCTGGTCCAGTATCACCACTAGTAGCGACCATTATAAGATAAATCTTTTGAAGCTCTTGAGCCAGTAAACTTGTAGTTTTCGTAAATGGAGCAAGAGCCAAGTCTTTAAAAGCCCGTGTAGGGCCATGAAATAATTCAGCAACATGTACATTTCCTACTTCAACTACTGGTACTGGATTTTTTGGATTATCAAAAGAATCATATGTAGATAAAGCATCTCTAATCGTAGCTAAAGAAAGATCAATACCAAAAGATTTTAATACTCCATTTGCTACAAATTTATAAGACTTATCAAGACAATTTTCCAAAAAATCTGGATCGAGACAAGGTAATACTTCTGGAGAATATATTCCACCAAAAGGCGCCGCTGGGTCTAAAAATACTTTAGAAAAACTTCTAGGCTTAAAACCCAAAGTAGAACCACGTGTTCCTGTAAAATCGATATCATCACTCATTTATAATTCCTCTATTTTTCTCTATTAATAAAAATAGTGTTTAATTTATTAAAAACAAGATAAAAATCTTGCCCCAAAAACTATTCCACTTTTTTATTTATTATTATTTTAAAGAACATTTTAATAGCTTATTTATAAAGAAAAATAAGCTTAAGTCAAAAAATATATTTACATATTAAAATTATTATATATTATATAATTACTAATAAATAGTTTTTCTTAAAGGAGTATATCATGTTAATGATCCTTATAATAGAAATAATATTATTTTTCATTGTTATGTTTGCAGGATTTTTAGTGATTGATACAGTATCGTTCTTTCCTTGTTTAGCTATAACAATTTTTCTAGGAGCTTTAATACTACGTAACCCTATTATTAGGATACAAAAGCCATTAAAGTCTTCTACAAAAGCCCCGTGAGGGGCAATTTTTTATTCTAAAATTAAATCTACAACTTTTAACATCAAATTTTTCTTTCACATCCATGAATCTTCTGAAACATCAAATATCAAACTTATTCTTTTTCAGTTTCTAACTCATATTTTTATCTTTTCATAAAAATCTCACATATAAAAAGCAAATATTTTAAATCAATGCTTAGTAGTAAACCTAAGATGATCTCTTCCTTTTCATAAAAATTCTAATTTTTCATAATCTAGATTTTCGACCATAAAAACTGGTTTAGTATTCCCTATTCAAAATGGTTTATATTTATTAACATGAGATAAAAAACTAAATCATAATTCTTCTAATTTTATCAATTTATCAACTACTATTTCTTTTTTATATTTAGAAAAATCCTCTTTATTTATTTCTGCAACTATTTTTGATCTAAATTCTGAAAACTTTTCTTTTGAAATACTAAATCCTGCTGCTTGTTTATGTCATCAATATCAAATAAAATAATCCTTAAATTTATCAAGTAATTTGATAATAGAGTAAAATGCAGGACTTCTACAACTAGCTACAAGTTTATCTCATTCATCCTTCATACAAATACAAGGCTTGTAAAACTGTTCTGTGATTCTTCAAGCTACAATTCAAATAATACCATGCTCTATTGCTGGTGAAATATAAAAAATAAGATTATCATCCTTGTTTATTTTATTCATAGCATCATTAACAAACTCTTTTGTTAGATATTTTCTTTGTTCATTTAGTTGTTCTATTTCTGCTATTGTTTTATTTAGTGTATCTCAATTATTTAATATCAAATTAACAGCTTTGTATGGACTATCCATTCTACCTGCTGCATTAAGTCTTGGTCAAATAGTAAAACCAAATAAATCTGCATCTAGGTCTTCATTCATTTTATCCTCTATAAGTTTCTTAATTCATTTACTTCTAGATTTTTTAATTTGTTTTAATCCTTCCTGTACAATAATTCTATTTTCTCAAGTCAGTCTCATACAATCAGCCACCGTTCAAATAGCTGCAATATCAATCGACTCTGTTATATATTTCTCTGCTTCTTTATCTGAAAAATACTCATAAGCCAATGCTGACATTAGCTTAAAGGCTACTCAAGCTCAGGCTAAATTTTTATAATAATAATCACAATCTGGTCTTTTAGGATTAATAATTGCTATTGCTTCTTCAGGAATTATTTCAGGAACTGCATGATGATCTGTTACTATTATATCTACTCATACACTCTTAGCATGTTTTATAACATCTATATCACGAGTACCACAATCAACAGTAATAATTAAAGCCACTCAAAGCTCTTTTGCTTCATCTACAAAATATTTCTTTAATCAATAACCATCTTTTACTCTATGAGGTAATCTATAACTGATTTCTAATCATATTGTTTTGAAAAAATGCATCAAAATAGATGTAGAAGTAACCCCATCCACATCATAATCACCAAATATAAAAACTCTTTCATCATTTTCTTTAGCTTTTTTAATTCTTTCTACAGCTTTATCCATATCTTTTAATAAATATGGATCATGTAAATCATCTATAGAAGATTCAATTTGAAATTCACCATTCTCGAATCTAGCATTGATTATTTCGTCTATTGATTTATCCAAAGTTGATCTATCATATTTGATTATATTTTCTTTTATTGAATGTTTTTGTTGCATATATTTTTTAGTTTTAGTATTTTATTAATTATATTCATAAATCTAAAAAACCAAATACTAAAGTATATTACTAAAAAATTGTACAAAAAAACTCAGTGTATATATATACACACTGAGAATCAATTCACTCCTTCCTTTATAGTCCATCAATCCTGTCTGCCAACCCTTCGAAGTCAGGTCTAAAACTAGGAACAGACTTATGTCCAAGGACTTTTTCATCTAGTAAGCCTGAACGAATATTGTCTTTGGACATTTCAGCTACGTTAGCAGATCCTTGCTTAATATTAAGCATCCTTTCATTCTGATCACGTATTTCCTGCAATATAGCTATTTGTTTCAACATTGTATCTTCAGTAACACAAGGAAATTCATCATGTGCACTAATCATTGGAGAAGATACAGCTGTAAGTATAACAAGTAAAATACCTTTATTCATAAACCACCTAGTTAAATTAAATTGGCCCCAGACATTGGAACTAAAAACATTATGCTAGAAATTATATTTAAGTCAAATTATTAGTTATATATATTTTATCTTATATCTTTTTGATAATTTTAATTTGTTTTTTTATTAATCTTTCATGTAATTCTAAGTTCAACTTAAAACTAGCAGCTTTACTATTACCTGATTTATTATTAAAAGAATCAGATAATTTTAATAATTCATTATTATGGCTTAATAAATATTTCTTTAACTTTTCTAAAAATGCTAAAGAGAATTTCATAATCCATTCTTTTTCCCCATCTATAAATTCGACCACTCATGCATCTTCAATAGAATCTTTTTTGTCTTGTAAATATATAAATATTTTTTGAAGCTTTTGTATTTTTTTTGAAATTTTAACAATCCTTTTCTCTATAGTATCAATATTTGATATATCTATTAACTTATCTTTGTTATTAAAAATATCTAATAGTTCAGATGAAGTATACTTTTTTAATATTTTAATTTTTTTTCTTGTGTAAGAATTTTGTTTTTTAATTATATTTTCTCTAAAAAATATAAGATAAAAAATTGCTACTAAAAAAATCAAGATTAATCATAAAAGTATGTAATTCATAAGCTTTTATTAAATTATAAAGATACTATTATTAGTATAATTTTTAATACTTAAAAAGCAAAAGAACTGGTAATAATACCAGTTCTTCCAAATGCATCAAAGGAAATTTTTAGCAAATTCCTTTAATCCTAGTCTCGAAACCTCTGCACCACTTCTACGATTGTAGATAAAGTTATTTCCAGTGCCCAGTTTATAATCTGAACAGTTTTCATTTACATAAATGATTCTATCAGAAGCACCCTGTAAACCTGGAACCCTAACTCTTTTTTTAGTGCCATTAGACGTTTCGATAACATCATCGAAAAATGCCATAATATACCTCCATTCAAATTATATACATAGCAAATATATTATAACATAATATTAAAAAATGTTGTAATATATTATATATTAGTACAATATTCATACTTAATAAGTCTCCGTAGCTCAGTGGAAGAGCACAAGGCTGCGAACCTTGGTTTGCGTAGGTTCGATTCCTATCGGAGATACC
>Ga0209449_1001189_pt1 | contig 14240 bp, 14 predicted proteins | sample SaaInlV_100m_DNA_5_FD_184671 | JGI IMG/M metagenome (GOLD analysis project Ga0209449, IMG submission 184671) | Marine microbial communities from expanding oxygen minimum zones in the Saanich Inlet - Saanich Inlet SI073_LV_200m_DNA (SPAdes) (version 2) | ecosystem: Environmental > Aquatic >...
ATGCTAGTATTAAAGGATAAATGATTACTAATAACAAAACCCCTTTTTAACATGACTGTCTGCATATTAATTTCATAACGCCTTAATAAACTAGAAAATACATTGCCGCTTTTATTTTTAACAAAATTCTTTTTAATTAAATTTCCATTCTCATCAATAATAACCACACTTCCATAACACATAGCGTAGTCTTTACTCTGCATTAAATTTACTTGTTGCTCTAATTTGTCAGGTAAATAAATATCATCACAATCTAAAAATGCTATATATTGTCCATCAGATTTTTCTAAAGCAAGATTTCTAGCTTCTCCTAGGGGAGTGGTTTCAGGCGCTAAATAATACTTTATTCGCTTGTCATAACCTTTTGCTATACTGGCACTTCTGTCAGTAGAGGCGTTATCCCAAAATACAACCTCCCAATTCTGATAAGTTTGAGCATAAATTGAATCTATCGCCTCGTTCAGATACCTTTCTCCATTAAAACAATTCATCAAAATGCTGACTAGAGGCGTATCATCCATTAGTAGTTTTTTCCACCCATTTTATGGTTTCTTTAAGGCCTTGCTCTAAACTAACACTAGATTTCCAGCCTAAAATATTTTTGGCTTTAGTAATGTCACCATAAAGCGACATATTTTCACCATTTCTATAAGCAATCTGACCAAATTGCGGCTGACCAGAGCCAATCACAGCTACAATTGTATTGATCATTTTCTTGATAGAGATTGGCTTTCCGGACGCTATATTAATCACTTCTCCATGCGCACTATGATTATCCAAAGCAGAGAAGACTGCTTGAACAAAATCATCAATAAAGCAAAAATCTCTTAATTGCTCACCTTTTGAAACCGGAAACTCCTGTCGATTTGTACAGCCTTTAATAATTTGAGGGATAAACCTTTCTTCACTTTGACCAGGGCCATACACAAGAAACGGCCTCAAGATAACTGCGGGAAACATTTCAGTTCTATACAGAGTTTGTAAAAAATGGGTCGATGCAACTTTAGCGTAAGAATATGGGGAAATAGGCGCCTCTCTTTGGGTTTCAATCTGAGGTGCCGAATTGTTGCCATACTCATCACTACTGCCAATTTGTATAAACCCTTTTATCTTAGACTTATTCAAACAATCAATCAAGTTTCTAACGCCATTAAAATGCACATCAAAAACCTCACTTCCGCCATTTGAATAGTTTGCATGATCAATATAGCCACCCAAATTGATTACGTAATCAAATGCCTTACTCTCTAGCTTGAGCAGTAAACTCATTTTATTACTTATATCAGCAGAAAGATAAGTGACACCCTCTAACTTGTCGATGGCATTACAATCATTTTTTGATAAAACTGTTGTACTAAATCCTTGTGTTAGAGCTTTTTTAACAACATGTTGACCAATAAATCCTGCACCACCTACAACCAACAATCGACCATGGTAGTGGTTATTTATTTCCACGGGGCGCTATCAGATTTCCATAATTCCTCTAATGAATCTCTATCACGTTTGGTATCCATACATTGCCAAAATCCATCGTGCTGATAAGACATTAACTCCTCCATTTTCGCAACTTTTTCCAAGGGCCCTTGTTCTAAAATAGTATCATCTCCCTCTATCAAATCGAAAAATTTTGGCTCTATGACAAAGTAACCACCATTAATCCAACCTTGAGTTACTTGCGGCTTTTCTTTAAATGAGGTGACAATATTATTATCAATATCCAACTCACCAAAACGCGCACCCGGATGAACTGCCGATACAGTCACCATCTTGCCATGACTTTTGTGAAACTTCACCAGTGCATCGATATCGATATTTGCAACCCCATCTCCATAAGTAAGTAAAAAGGGCTCATTGCCAATAAAATTTTGTACCCTCTTAACCCTTCCCCCAGTCATAGAATTAAGACCTGTATCTACTAGCGAAACCTTCCAGTCTACTGCATCTTGTTGATGCTCGACAATACTGCCATTAGATAAATTTACAGTAAAGTCAGAATTGAGTGCCCTATAATTCAGAAAATATTCCTTAATAATTTCAGCCTTATAACCCAAAGCAATATAAAAGTCTTTATGATCAAATTTAGCATAAGTATTCATAATATGCCATAAAATAGGCTTCCCACCAACGGTAACCATTGGCTTTGGAATAGACTCTGTATATTCACTCAACCGTGTGCCAAACCCTCCTGCTAAAATCACTACTTTCATTAGTTAATACTCCAATCATAATTTATTTTATCGATTTCTAAATGGTCAGTCTCATTAGCATCGTGCTCGATATTAGCAATATTGAGCAACAATGCCCCGCCAACTGATAAACCCTGAAACCCCATCCAAATCATTGGTGGCACGGTCAATCTACAATAATTGTTCTTTGAGATTACAACCTCTTGAAATTGAGTGTTTGACACCTCTCTGTCATCGAATAAGGTAAATCTTATTTCGCCCACAGGAACTATCAAATTAAGAGTCATTTTCTTATGGCGCTTCCACGCTTTAATAGTACCCTTATCAACTTGAGAAAAATACGCCTCACCAAAACCTGAATACCCAATACTGCTTTTTTTCATTGCATGTAGCACATTACCACCAAGTGTATCAATTACATCTAAATGTGTAATAACAATATCTTTAATCATTGTCGGCCCAGGCAATATTGTTTAACTTGGCAGCTTTTGTATAGACTTTAATTTGACTAACTGTAAAATCATACATTGACTGATTTGGATGCTGGTAATACTCTTTATACCATTCAACCGTCATTTTTACTGTCTCTTCAAATTGCAAAGCAGAATGCCATCTCAAATCAAACAAAGCTTTATCACAATTAAGTTTCAATAGGCTCGCTTCATGAACATGCTCCGCATCTTTAGAAATATCTTTCCATTTAATTTGATTCCAATATTTTGACATCTCATTAATCAATTCACTCACTGGATAATTCTGATCAGCTGGCGGGCCAAAATTATAAGCTTTTCCATGATTTTGATCATTCAAATACAAATTTTCTGCCAAGCATAAGTATCCACTTAATGGCTCAAGTACATGCTGCCACGGTCTTGTAGCATGGGGACTGCGTATATCCACAGTTTCGCTGTTTGCCCAGGCTTCCATGCAATCTGGCACTATACGATCAACAGCCCAATCACCACCACCAATAACATTGCCGGCACGAGTAATTCCAACTCTGATATTTGAATCAGGAACGTTAAAAAATGAGTCTACATAACTACGAATGGCTAATTCGGCCATACCCTTAGAGGCACTATATGGATCTTTGCCGCCCAGTCGATCAGTTTCTCGATATCCCCAAACCCACTCAACATTATCATATGCTTTATCACTAGTAATCATTATTGCTACTATTTTCTTATCTACAAATCTTAAAGCATCAAGCACATTTGCCGTACCAATAGCATTAGTTGTCATTGTCTCAATTGGACTTTCATATGATGGCCTAACTAAAGCCTGTGCCGCCAAATGAAATACAAAATCAGGCTGGACCTCCTTTATTATGGATGCAACTTTACTAGTATCGCGAATATCAACCCGATAATCATTAACAAAACTAGACACTGATGATGCGGAGTAATTAGAGGGGTCGCTAACTATATCATTAGAAATACCAGTAATATTCGCCCCAAGGTGGTGCAACCATGTACAAAGCCAGCTTCCTTTAAATCCAGTATGACCAGTAATTATAATAGTTTTTCCAGTAAAAATTTTATCAAATGGAATACTCATATTTATACAACCAATTTAAAATTAGACAATAACCCATACTTCTCTTTAGATACTTCAAGGATGGGCTTGATCTGGTCACCAATACCTATAAATTCACAATTAGCGACGCTTGCTGCATAAAAATCAGAACTAGCATCTCCAAAAAAAATAGTTTCACTAGGTAGTGAATCTGTTAAAAATATTTCATTCAAATTATCATTTTTTGAATTAGGAGAGCCAAGTATAGAAATAAAAAATTTACTCATCTTTCTATGATAAATAATTTCCTTCATTTCATCTATTGGGGTGGCCGAATTAATAAAACACTTCTTATTATTTATACAATAAGCCTCTAAGAAATCATATGCACCAGGTATTTCATTAGACTTAATAACTCTTTCAACTACAATATTTGAAAATTTTTTAGAGAGTTTAAGAACGCTATCATCATTTAAAATTATATCAAGGAACTCTTCATGATAGAATTTAAATTTTTCAAACCTCGACATTCCACCATTTGCACAGTGGTGTTTTACAACCTTGCTAACAATTTTCATACCATAAGGCTTATATAGCTCTGCAAATGCCTCCGTTTTGATTTTGACAGAATCAGCAAGAACGCCGTCAAAATCAAATACAAAGGTTTTTTTTGACTGAATAACTTTATTAATTACTTTGTAATTTTGCTCTATCATAATCCAATATTAAAATTCAATAAAGCGCAGCTCTTTATCAAGTAGCTTAACTTGGTTGGTTTTTATTTTTAAAATAGGGAGTTTTTGAATCTGATCACCCCAAATAAATTGATTATTTAAAATAAAACTCCTAGTTACCATAAGTGGGCCTTCCCAATAAACCCTATCTAAACATTCATTTTTATATAAAAGATTAAACATTAGCTTTATATGCTCTACAATCTGTTTATTTAAATTTTTATACCTTAGGAATATATATAATTGTTCATATATTAAATTTAAAGCATCGAAACCTTTTGGCATGCCTTTTAATGAAAAATGCTCCCAATCTATAATTGCAACACCTTTATCTAAAAAAATGAGATTATCCATAGAAAAATCACCATGAATTATACAAGAATCATCGTCCAATTTTGACCATACTCTGCAATATTCTTCTACAGCTTTCTGAATATAATTTAAATTAATCAAATAACCTTTTTTATAGTCTACTTTTTTACCATAAATAAATTTATAATTAACTGACAAATAATTTGAAAGACTCCTAGTGGACAAAAGCGAGGATCCTCCGGTAATTGTATCATACCATTTTACTCCTTGAATTTCTCCTTTCAACTTAGCTATACCACTCTTGCTTGATGATGATTTTTGCAAGGAAATAGGGAGGCAATCACTCCTGTGTATAGTGCTAATAAATATTTCACTACCACATGAATTTGATCGTATTAAATTCTTCATATTATTATTAATTTATCAGAAAATAATTGCCTTAAAAGCTTATTTTTGATTATCACCCATTGAAGAATAAGAAGGATAGATTTAAAAATACTCTTATCTTTAATAGACCAATATCTTTGGACACTTGTATGGCAGCTCTCAGAGAGAATCATTTTGGTATTTTTATAAGATGGTACTACAGAATAAACATCATATTTTTTTTTATTAAAAAACCATTTTAAAATCGCAACTTTATCTTTTAGAATAATGATTCTTGTTTCTGAATAAGGACGAGTATCTTTTAGGTACTCTTTATAATCCATTAAAGTATAGTCAAATTTAATATCGTACTTACCATCTACATATTCAATTTTCTCTTGAAAGGAGCGATCCATCTCCAATCTATCCACTGCTTCTTTATCACGCTGAAGAATCCACACACTTGCATCGCGTTTAATTAAGCCAACAATGTAGGCTTGATTAATTTCAAGGCATAGAATTCTTTTTTGATAGCAGTCAAAAATTTCTAAAATACTCTCTTGGCTAAAATTAAACATTTTTAATATTGTTAATTTTATTTATTACAATAGCTTCAGCAGAATTTGACTTAGATGAAATATAAAAAGACCCCATCCATAAAACCATCCACTTAACACTAACACCGACGAAAAATATCCAACTAAGTGATGGAAACCCTAAATGTTCTAGAAAAATCAACAGGCATACGAAATCAATCGTTCTTGACCTATCATCAAGAAACCAAACAAAAAAATTATAATATTTTGAATACTGATTTTTTTTAAAATCAATACCTTCATCAGACTGATTAACTAAATTTTTATGGTGTTTTGAATTTCCTAGTTCATCGACAATATATTGATATGAAAATTTTGTCAACAAAGTTCCATAAAAAAATGGATAGATAAATAAGGCCGCAAGAAATAGCTCATTATTATCAAAATGAAAATATTGATACACACCAAGACCTATAACAAAAGTGATGGAATGAATTCTGGCTCCATAAACATCCAGTATATGACCAGTTAAAGAAGTCATTCCTTTGATTCTAGCTAGATGACCATCAACCCAATCCAAAACACCTTTAGAAAATATAAGAAAAATAGCAACATAGTGAGTTGAATCATTAGGAATGGCTAAAAGTATTGCAGCAATAAAACCTGTAAGAATATAAAATTTAGTTATGGTATTAGGGTGAATTGAGCTTCTTTGTAAAAAATAAATCAAAACTGATGCAAAATAAATGTAATACCATGCCTTAATTGACGAATAAGGATTACTTTTAAATTTACCTAAATAAGGAATATTACAAACTTGCTGGTTTAAAATTTCATTGAAACTTAGCACATCACCACCCTATTTTTTAGGTAAAAAATTCTAATAGTCGATATCATGCTCTGAGGCAACAACCACTATCTCGCTTATACCATCTAATTTAGATAGCTCTATACTAAGATCCATAGGTGTTTTGTCTTTTTTTAAAATAATGTCAAAAGTAAGCTTTGTGGTTAATGAATCACCAGAAGGCTCAACATGAAGCATGTTCGCTCTCGTTGAAAAATTTGAGAGTATTTTAGAATACTCAGGAGCGTCGCCAGATTTTTTTACCATTGATCTAAATCTTAAAATAAACTCGCTACTGTATATTGAGCCATAATTTGTAATAAATAAAATATATGCAACCAGTGAAGTAACAAGAGAGCCTGATACTGCCAGGAAATAACTAGAAGTACCGGCAGCCATGCCTGAAGCTAAAGCTAAAAATATATACGCAGTATCCTTGGTATCTTTTACCACTGTTCTAAATCTTATAATGGACAGTGCGCCAACCAATGCAAAAGCCCGAGCTATATTATTACCAATGACCATCATAACCATTGATACTATAATCGTTATAAAAACAATTGTCAGCATAAATGATTGAGAGTAACTAACTCCTTTATGAGTAGTTTTATATATAAAACTGATATATAAACCTAAAATAATTGAAACAGCTAAATTAATAAGCACATCAAAGTGTGTATAAACATATGACAATCCTGCCATATTTAAAATCTCTTGTGTATTTTCCATTTTTTTTCCTTATGATAAGTCAATCGCAACCCCTGTAGCCTTCATTCCCAATACAAATTTTGATACTGAAACTCTTTCAAGGTCATAAACTAGTATTATTTTATGGAACCATGCTGGAATTTTTCTAAAAAATTTTATTTCTAATATCGTATAACCAGAGAGACAATCGAAAAAAAAATCATCCTCTGGAAATAAAGAATTTGTAGATTTTGCTCTTATTTTACTATCAAAAGTTACTCTAAAATTCATATCATAATCGCTTACATAAGGCGTCCTAACATAGTCGACTAAAACAACTGGAGATATATTCCTTTTTACTCTATCTAGTAGAAACTCTTTAACAATCTTTACATCATAATTCTCTGCTAAAAAATCAAAAGATTGATTGCTGAGGAACGTTTCATATTTATTAGATTTAATTTTAGATCGGTATTTGAAGACTCTATTCTCATTACGCCCTTTTTGCTCGATAAATACTGGAGACTGTCCAGCCTCTCTACTATAAGTTCTAAGTCTAAATTTTTTTCTTTTTTTTATACCATCAATCTTTTCATAAAAATTAAAAGAGTTAGGTCCATCAAAATAAAGTGATCTTACAAAGTAAGCGTTATCCAATTCATCATGAATGTACCCATCATAATTCATAAAATGGCCTATCTCCTTCTCCACTTTATCTCTAATTTCTTGGCTTAAGATATATTTAAACTCATACCTTAGAAACTCTTGCACTATAGGCTTATCTGACACAATTAATCATGTCCCGCTGATACAATATTATCATCAAACCTTACTTTTTTACTTTTCATATGTAAGTAATCTTGATTAAATTTACTTTTTATTATATTAATTTTAGATTTTCCTTTAGCAGTAATCACATTATTATTACCATAAAAAAACGAATTTCTCGCAACAATCCTGCCTCCAGCTCCGTATCTCCAATTTTTTCGGTAGGCATTAAGCTGTATCTTATTATTTAAAAATTTGGAATCATTCACCTTTACTAAAGAGTCGTCTTTTGACTGTATGGCGATTTCAGAATTATTAATTTTAACATTTAAAACAGATATATTAGACCTCTCCCCTGCAGAAATCCCTTTATCTCCACTTCTATCGATACTTGTATTTAAAATCTTAACAACAGAAGTCATGGAATCAATAGAGTCATTGCCTGCATTACTAAAATTACAATTATCTATTATTACACTTGAAATATCTATATCCAATGCGTCAGACTCAGCATTGGAAATCAAGCAATTTGAAAAATTAACATTATCTGAATACAAAACATGTATAAGGTCATCATATTTATAATTATCCGATATATTGATATCGGTTAATTGAATATTATTAGTATTATAAATAGAAACCATCCCTGTAAAGTACAAATTATCGTAGTATCCTCCACTGCCACCTGATATGTTAACGTTTTCCAGTTTTGAGTTACCAGCCTCATTTCCTACAAGAGCGATCACTCCCCAAGGGGACTCTTTTGATTTAACAAAATTTATCTTGCCATCATCCATTCTTCCTAGTGCCGACACCTTGTTTTTAAATATTATAGATACTTCGGGCTCCAAGTAAATTGTAGTCCCTGGAAGAATTTTTACAGGATTATTGATTATAGTTGTTGTTTTTATATTTACATCTCCCTGCCAAACTAATTCTTCAAAACTCTTAAATTTTTTAAATGGTGTGTTATGCAAAGCTCCTGTTGTTTTATTTGCAACTACTTTATTAGGTGCTAACTTGTATTTTTCATTACCCAATAATTTAAATTTAATGTTTTCTATTAAAAACCCTTTCTCAAATTTAAAATTAAATACAGTTGGAGATATTTCAAAACCAGAACTAGCAAAAAAAGTTGTCACTCTTGACTGATTGTTGTGCACCTTTACCCTATTCGAATTTAGAACAATATCAAATCTTTGACATTTATTATTTTTAGCTTTATATCCAGTAAATTTCAACTTATTATCCAGCAGAGAGTCTAGCTTTAAAATTGGCATCTCTGCTTTAAAACACATCTCTATGCCAGTAATTGGGAGTACTGACTCCACAGCAAACTGTACGCCCTTTTCAGACTGCTGCCAAAACATCTTATTTGCTTGCATTATATTTTTAATTTTTATTTCAATAAAGTCGATTCGATCAATAAGCTTATCCAATTCCAAATCCATTCCATTTTGTGTCATTAGACTTCTATCAAAACCATTGCTTAATACAAATTGAGCATGTGATGGATCTTTTTCCCACGCTACTTTAACTTTTCTATATATGCGCCTAGCCTCATTCCTTACATCTGAATAAATTTCATTATTAATAGCAGAAGAAATAACTTTATATTTTTCATATAGAAATTTTGAATTATTAATGAAAACTTCAGTTAACGCATGAGGTGCATTATCTAAAAAAACATTCTCTTTAATATCAATCTGTGACTTGGTATCATTGAATATTGTATCGTATGCAATTGGATAAATCTCCCCTCTCCACGGGTCACTTAAAATATACATATTATTTTTTTCGTAATTATGCCACGATTGCATAATGGTTTCATAGGCTGAAAATTTAGCCCACTTGTTAATATTAGCTATTTTTTCAAGATGCTTCATTTTTTCAACACTGTTAACAGATGATCGAGTTAAGGTTAGCAGCTTAATTAAATCAGAGTAGTCGTCTTTAGATTTTGGATTGAACGTTGCCTTCTTCTCCCATAGATAAGGGTTGTTAAACAGGTCACTATCAGAATTAAGTGGCTTATCAGTTCTAGATGGAGTTCCTTTATAGATATTAACCGGCATAATATCGTTATTTCTTAAGAAGTTTTCATTTAGATGTTCAACCTCCAAGTACAAGCCTTGGTACTTTTCATTTATATATAATTGAACAAATTTAGATTTTGGGGCTAAAATTCCCATCTTGTTGGCTATATAGTAGCCCAAATATGTGTTAATTAAATTCGGATCTCTCGGCAAAATATAGTTAAATATACGCCTCCCTCCCTCTATATCTTTTTTCTTCTTTTTAACCCTCCAAGATTTTTTATCATGAAGCCAGTTATTTGGATTATCACCCCTATGCTTGGCTTTAATTTTTATTAACTTTCCTTTGTCTAGTAAAAATCCAGAAGTCCATTTTTTACGGGAGTTAGGTAAATCTAACAATAGTTCATTCTGATTTTTTTTTGGAATATACAAGTGTACTTTTTCAAAAACATTATTATTTAATGCTGGAGTCATAGATTTGTAAAACTTTTCAAAGCTACTAAGAATATCTAGCTCAACTGAATTGTAATCCTCAACTGTCTGTCCATTTTCAATATATACCGATTTCCATAGAGTAAGTGTCGTACTAAACAATCCAAACAAGAATGCCAAAAGAATTAATACAGCTACATACTTTAGAATTTTTTTTTGTCTTATAGAGAAAGGCATTCTATGAATTGCATTGTATAGCACTGGTTAATGATAATTTTTCAATGGTCAGCTCTATAACCATTTTATCAACTATGTAATCATATGCATTTATAGGGAGCTCTATAAAAATATTTTCACCCAATGAATTTGTTGAGATAATCCAATGATTAAAATTATAACCCGTCTCAGGATATAATTTTAATTGGCTTTGACTGTATGTCTTTACCAACTCCCCACCTGAAAACAATTTAATTTTATGAAATTCGACCTTAATCCCTCCGCCAGTCGCCAGTCTGACTGATGGTAATAATAAAGGCGCTGGTCTTTTAAGAATAAATTCATATGATAGCTTACTATTCAATTGCACACCTTCATTCAGAAGTATCAATCTTTCTTTACCGTCCATATACTCTAATGCAATTCTACGATACCCAACGCCTAACAATGAGGTACTCTTATGATTCTCATAATCGCCTAATTGCTCACCTTTGTACATATCACACCAACTGCTAATTTCAGATAAATTATTAGAATTACGTAAAATTATATTTGCCAAATGATAGATTCTCTGGTCTGATGGGATAATTCTTCTGGCATTTTCTAAATGCATTAAAGCTTTATCTTTATCTGAAAACTGATAGGCGCTAGCCAGCATAATTTCAAGATCTATATTATTAGGAATTAATATCCTAGTTTTCTCTAATATTTCAAAAAATTTCTCTCTTTCGTGTTTTAACACTGCCACCTTGTAAGCAAATTTAATATTTTCTAACAATCCTGGAGTCATGCTATTATCACTACCTCCATGCCAATTAACTATGCTAAACTGCCTGTCAAGCCACGGCATCACTCTATCAAAATCTCTAGTGACCAACCCCCCTTTCATTGATTGCATAATAGCAAACTCAGGAAAATGAATAATTCCATTAAATATTATATGCCTAGCTCTTGGTTGAGATAGTAGTACTAGTGTCACCATTAGTACAAAAATAGCCATAATTAATAAATATTTTCTCATCTAATTCATAAATATTATTTATCGAAAAAAGATTGTACCTTGTACTCATCATCAGGCACTTCTGACAACAAATCCTCGCCTTTTATAAATCGAATAGCTTCATTTGTAGCTTCAATTTCCATTGCAGATCTGCAATCTACGGTCATTGAGCCCATGTGTGCAGTATTAATACAATTATTAAACTTGGCAAGGTCGCCAAAATAAGGTTCTTCCTCATACGTATCTACTGCAGCTCCCGCTATCTTGCCACTCCTTAAAGCATCTATAAGGCTCTCTTCATTTATAATACCACCTCTGGCAGTGTTAATTAAGTAGGTACTTTTTTTCATTTTATTAATTTGATCAAAAGAAATCATATTGTGCGTGTCATTTGTTAACGGTACGTGTAATGAAATTAAGTCAGCATTACAATAAATTTCATCCTTTGAACAAACTGTCACTCCAGAACTTAGATTACTTAAAGTAGATGTATCAACATCATTAACAAGAATATTTTTTGGATTAAAACACTTAAGATGTCTCATAACACCTGATCCAATACGACCCATACCAATAATCCCAATATTCATTTCTGAGAGACGGAGGCCAAAATACCTTTCCCATTTACCATTTTTTATATTTAAATTTGACATATTAACCGAACGTATCAAAGAAATCATTAGGCCAATAGTTAACTCTGCAACTGCAGGGGCTGGTGCATCTGGAGTGTAAGACACCCTAATACCTTTTTTTCTTGCATAATTCAAATCAACACTATCCAAGCCTATCCCCACACGAGAAATAAATTTTAATTTTTTTGCTTTATCAAATACTTTTTTATCAATTTCCTCAGTACCTGCAATAATAACATCAAAATCATCTATTAATTCGGCCAACTCTCCTGGCTGAAGCTTCCTGTTCAATGGGTTAATAACATATTCAATGTTATTACTTTTAAGATCTTTCAAGGGTTTATTCTCGACTTGACCAAATGGGACTGTTGTTATTAGAACCTTCATGTATTTTTTTTATTTTTTAGATATTGATATATTGATTTGGAGACATTTTCATTGCAAATGCAGTATTTTCTTTTGTCCTTAATGTCAGGTATTTTATCAATTTCTCCTAACATTAACTCAGCTATATTATACTCTTTAATAACATTTTTCGACCTATTTAAAGAATCAATTAAAAATGGATTAGCATTATTTGGATCAAAAAACAGCACCTTGTGGCCACATCCAATAAGCTCATATCCCATGGTAGAGCCGTAGGTTACAATAAGATTTGATTGGGATGACAATTGATAACTATCAAGTGCTTTATCTAGGTACTTAATATTACTATTTTTAATAATATTACACTCAATTGCATCATCATTCCAACTAGGGTGGTGTTTAATAAGAATTCTTAAATTAGGATAAGTGATTGATAAATTAGCAAGCCACTTAACCGAATTATAATATTCGATATAATCCTCTCTTTTTACATTTACAGCATTGATGCCTATATACAAAATATCAATTTCTTTTGAATTATTACTGTTCTGACTAGTAATGTCACTTAATGCACCCATAGATTCCATGGCTAATGATCCCACTGGAATAACATTACTAATACGTGCTCCAAAATCAAACAAGTCCTCAGCAGTTTCCTCTCCTAGAGTAAATAAGATGTCTGTATCAAAAAACAAAGAATTTGCATTATGTTGAACAATATTTTTTTGAACACATGTAGAAAGGTTACCACCTGATTTAATAAAAAGATGATTCTTAAGTGCATTTGTCATCCCTAAATTTCTGTCTTGTATCATAAATTTAGCACGACAATTTTGAAAAACATTTAAATAATAAAGATAATCATTAACATACAAAGTGTGAATATGGACAAGGTTAATACCTAAGTTTAATGAACTTCTTACTAGAAAAAATATATCATGGAAAAAGCTCTTAAAAAAAAGTCGAATTAAAAATTTTCTTTCATAATTATGCATAGATTTATTCACAGAAATATTATGCTTTGACTTGATTACATTGCCCATTTCACTTTTGGCTATGAAAACCGTATTATCAAGATTAAATTCGTGCTCTAGTTTTAACCATCTATCAATTTCAGACTGACTTTGAATGCCCTCAATTAATAATTCAAATTTTTTTGACTCTACTAGATTTTTTCTACTTGATAGTGACAATGTATAAATCAAAAATGAAAAATATTTTATAATTGAAACAATGATATATGCATTATCTAACTTTCTATCAAATTTATCTGACTTCATAATAAAACATCTGCTAATACGTTGTTTTATATACAAAGAAGATACATCCAAAGGTATGTTAAATTTATCACTATAGTGTTTTAAAACTGGCAAAAAGCACTTCTTAGATAAAATATTGTTTATATCTTTCTTTAATCCAATATTAAACTCATTTGTTTTTCTACTCATAACTCTCTATGTAAAATAATATTTTTCTAAATATCTCTAGATGTCAGCATGGTGTTGTAATCCTCCCATTTCTAACAACCGCTAAAAATAGAATCTCCGTTGTTTAAATAGCCTCAAGTAGCTTTCTTGGTGGAATCCCACCAATCGAACTATGAG
>Ga0209449_1001208_pt1 | contig 14032 bp, 13 predicted proteins | sample SaaInlV_100m_DNA_5_FD_184671 | JGI IMG/M metagenome (GOLD analysis project Ga0209449, IMG submission 184671) | Marine microbial communities from expanding oxygen minimum zones in the Saanich Inlet - Saanich Inlet SI073_LV_200m_DNA (SPAdes) (version 2) | ecosystem: Environmental > Aquatic >...
ATGGAGATGATCTCTTCTTTCGAAAAAGTGCGGCCAGACACTGTAATGGGGCGAGGAGAGGAAAGTGCTTTTTGCATGGAATAGATTGTACTCCATGTGATTTTTAGACTGTGGTTAACTGGAGAAGTGGTGGGGGAAGTGAACCGTTACAATGGGAGGTACCATTGATGCCTCCAGCCGAGAGGGTCAAGGCTCTGTCTTTCAGTTGATCCTTCCCTATCGTACTACAGAGACTCCGGTCAATACATTGGCTGACTCAACAACAGCACAGAGTGCATTGAATGAGAGGTTGAGCGGGCAAATTTTAATTGCCGAAGATACCCCAGAACTGCAGCTGTTGGAGCGGCGTATTCTGGAGAGCATGGGGTTGACAGTAACCACAGCCAGCAATGGGCAAGAGGCGGTTGAGCTCGCAGAGAAGCAAGCATTTGATCTAATCCTGATGGACATGCAGATGCCCGTACTGGATGGGATTGGTGCTACCCAGGCTCTACGTGCTGCAGGTAATTCTGTTCCTATTGTGGCGTTGACTGCTAACGTGATGCAGAAACATCGAGACGCATTTAATGAGGCGGGGTGTGACGGCTTCCTTGGCAAGCCTATTGATAAACAAGAGCTCAGAAAACTACTGAAACATCATCTTTCTCAGCCACAACAAAATAGCCCTGTTCAAACTGAAGTAGAACAAGAGGTCGATGATGAGTTGATGGCGATCTTTATTAAGAGTACCCGACAGCGCAAAGCGGCAATGGCTGAAGCACTCTCTACACAAGAGTGGCAACAGATACGAGAGATCGCTCACGCAATCAAGGGGAGCGCAACATCCTTTGGTTATCCTCAACTATCCAAAATAGCAGAGTCAATACAGCTAATGATTGATGATGAGAAGTTGGATGAGGTGCCCGCTCTAGCGGAGGAGCTATTGCGGGCGATGGAGGGAGCGCTGCCTTAGGAGTCCCCCTCCTTCTTCGCAGTGGCCGTCTCCATCATCTTCTGCAGCTCACCACTCTGGTGCAGCTCCAGCGTAATATCACATCCACCAATCAGCTCACCATCCACATACACCTGTGGAAAGGTGGGCCAATCTGCATACTGCGGCAGGTTCTGGAAAACCTCCATATCCTCCAGAATATTCACATAGGCAAACTCAACACCCGTCTGCTGTAGTGCAGCAGCTGCACGACTAGAGAAGCCACAGGATGGAAACGTTGGTGTCCCCTTCATATAGATCACGACGGGGTTATTCTTGACCTGCTGGTCGATTCTTTCCAAAACATCCATGTTACAGCTCCAAAAGTAGGTTTGATAATTCAGGGTACATCATAGGGTCAAATAGACAGATCACAAGGGGGTGGCAACAGAAACAGCCACCAATGATTTATTGTAGCGGAATCATACAAAAACCAACTATTTCGGTCAATTAATTACTTACAACGATAATATCCTGCCACTGCGCTTCAGCCACTCCCGCTGCTCTCTGTAGTCCGGCATAAACTGCTCAACACGCCTCCAGTAGGCAGGGGAGTGGTTATGCTCCAGCAGATGACACAACTCATGCACCACCACATAATCGATAACCTCAGCCGGCCCCATAATCAGCTTCCAGTTATAGCGTATATCACCCCGAGAGGAGCAAGAGCCCCAGCGTGCTCTGTAGGTTCGGACTACAACCGATGCGGGCTTCACCCCGACCACCCTTGCAAAATGGGCAGTACGCTCTTGTAACCGCTGCAGTGCCTGCTCTCGATACCAAGCGGTCAACTGCTTTTTGATCCACTGCGGCTGCTGTTCTAGAGAGGTCGATGGCTTAACGCCTAACAGCAGTTGATCACCCTGTAGCGTCACTCTATAGGGAAAATCGGAAGTGAGCTGCAGGGGGTACTCTTTACCTAGGTAGAGAAACTGCTCCCCTTTCAGGTACTGCTTGGGTTGCAGCCGCGGCAACGCGGATTGAAGTGCAACCTTACCCTCAATCCAGCGCCGCTTACGCTCAAGCAGCTGCTCAATCTCGCGCTTCGAAATCGATTGAGGTACCCGTAGCTGAATCAGCCCATCAGCGACCTGGATCGACACACTCTTTCTCCGCGTGCTACGTACCAGCTCAACTGGGTAGTCAAATACGCCATACTCAAAGCCCCAACCTACGGTGGCGTTATTCCGAACCAACATCAACGCTCTGCAGTAAGATACAACCAGAGGAATCCAGAAACCCCCGCTACAATCGAGGCGAACAGCACCCCCGTTTTGGCCATCAACAGGTCCGCAGCATGGTGAGCAAATCCCAGCTCGGCAATAAAGATGGACATGGTAAAGCCAATCCCCCCCATCAACCCAACACCCACCATGTGTTTGAAATTCAGCCCTTGCGGAAGCCTAGTAACCCCCAAGCGGACAGCCAACCAAGAGAAACCGGCAATACCAATCAACTTACCCACAACCAGCCCCGCAGCGATCCCCATCGATACGGGGTGGGTAATGGTGCTACCCAGCGAGGACCAATCAATCGGGATACCCGCATTGGCCAATGAGAAGATCGGGATCACCAGATAGGCCGTGGGTAGGTGCATCTTATGCTCCAACACCTGCGCGGGAGCCTGCACCAGCTGCACCCCCTCCCCCAAGGCCTGCACTCGACTGCGCAGCTCATCATTCTTCACAATACTCTCTTCGCGCTGGTACGCTTGCTTAATCTGCCCCAGCAGATCATCGATATGAGAGAAGAGCCGCTGCGGGTCATACTTGGGGCGCATTGGAATGGTAAAGGCGAGAAAGATACCGGCAAGGGTTGCATGTACGCCACTCTTCAACATCGCAATCCACAACACCACACCGAGCAACATGTACGGCAGTGGGCGGCGTATTCCCCCCAGATTGAGTGCAATCAATAGCAGCAGCATCACCGCAGCCACAACCAACGCCGATAAGCTGATGGTCTCTGTATAGAACAGTGCAATCACCAATACTGCTCCCAGATCATCCACAATTGCCAGCGCCACCAGAAAGGTAAGCAGTTTCTTGGGGATGCGGTTTCCCAGCAGTGCCAGAGCACCCAGCGCAAAAGCGATATCGGTCGCCATCGGCACCCCCCAGCCATCTAGCGCATGCCCCTCTGGATTGATCGCAACATAGATCAACACAGGTACAACCATGCCTCCTATAGCTGCAATGATCGGCAGCAGCGCCTGCTGTGGATCAGCCAGCTCCCCCACTAGAATTTCACGTTTAAGCTCTAGCCCAACAACAAAAAAGAACAGCGCCATCAGTCCATCATTGATCCAGTGATGGACTGATTTAGAGAGTTGAAAACCCTCTACACCCACCGTAAACGGTCGCTGCAGTAGGTGATGGTATGCCTCATTCCACGGGCTATTGGCAATATAGAGTGCGGCAGCGGCACACAGCATCAACAAGATGCCACTGGTGGTCTGACGGTGGATAAACTCGTCCAGTGGCGTTAAAAGGCGATCAAAGGCCTTCTCCCACGGGGCAATATACTCATATTTTTTCATTACAGGACTCTATGATTTACAGATCTTGGTATTGGGAAGCTATATCGACAATATTGGCCTCAATTCGTTCCATCACTGTAACCAAAACAGGGTCGAAATGGATACCACTGCCCTCAATAATGATCCCCATCGCCTTTTCATGAGAGAAGGCAGGTTTGTAGACGCGCTTGCTGATCAGTGCATCATAGACATCAGCCACCGCCATCAGCCGCCCAGAGAGCGGGATCTCCCCCCCTGTAAGCCCTTGTGGATAGCCACTGCCATCCCACTTCTCATGGTGTGTACCCGCAATCTCTCGGGCAATACGCAGGAAGGAGTTCTCACCTAAATGGCTCTCAGCGGCCTTGATCGCCCGAACCCCCAAGTCTGGATGCCCTTTCATGATGTGGAACTCCCGATCATCTAACGGCCCCGGCTTGAGCAGGATATTATCTGGAATACCCACCTTGCCAATATCATGCAGGGGTGCCGACTGGTAGAGGAGTTCAATCACCTCAGCAGGCAGCTCATCACTATAGCGTGGATCTTTCGCCAGCTCTGTTGCCAGAGCACGGATGTAGCGCTGCGTACGCAGCAGATGTGCGCCTGTTTCTGGATCTCGCGTCTCAGCCAGTGCACCCAAACTGAGAATGGTTGCCGACTGCGTCTGTAGTAGCTCATCACGACCCGCCTTGAGGGCATCGATCATGCGGTTGGTATGCTCACCGATATAGGCAAACTCATCCTGAGTTGAGAGGGTGACATGACAATCGAGATCGCCATTGGTCACCTTTCGCAATACGCTGCGCTCATGATCCAGAAAGTGGTTCATATTGCGCGAATAGGCCAGAATTACACGAATCAGATAGGCAAATAGAACGGTGATGATAAAACTGAACTCCAACAGGATAGAGCGTCGTGCATCGACCAAGTTACCCTCTGAACCCAGTTGAAGCAGCCAAGAGAGATCCTTATTGATCACCAAAAAGAAGATGCTTCCAACTAACAGTAGTGATACTGCTGCAAAAATCGAGAACTTCGCCGCCAATGGTAGAAAACGGTCTGCCAATAGCAGTGATCGGTTCTCCTGCTTAATCTGCAGGGCGAGCCGATACTCATGATCAAGCGCAAGATCAAGCGCCGCAAAAAAACCAAATGTCAGGAATCCCAGCATGACCTTCAAGCCACTTTCGATAGGAAAGGCATAGGTTACCGTATTGAACAGCGCGACCACCACTCCCGCTCCCACAAACAACAGCAGGTCCAGCATCAAGGTACGCCTCACCTCCTGCTCCACTCCAGCCTGGGCAACCCATCGTCTCCCCACCCTATACCGAAGCACCGCACCCAGCAGCAGAATCACTCCAATAGGGGCCATCACCTCAACGGTAGAGAGGGAGTCTACAAAAGGGCAAACCTGAATACCGTAGATCGAGAGCAGCAGCCAAGCTGTTATGCTGTGGTACCCATGCAAGCGAATATTCCCACCTTTTTCATTCCACGCTGTCATAGCAATCACCTCCGGCTGTTTTCAGTTACACCCATCCTCTTAAACCGGATTGGGCTCATCCACAAAATGACACGCCACTCCATACTGTCGGTTGATCCATGCGCCTAACGCCTGTACTCCACCACGCTCTGTCGCATGGTGACCACACCCCAGATAGCAGATACCATGCTCCATCGCCTGATGATAGGTGCGCTCAGAAACCTCTCCAGAGAGGTAGGCATCCAACCCAGCCTCAGCGGCCTGCGCAACATAGTCCTGCGCACCACCACTGCACCAACCAATTTTTTGGATAGGACGATCATGCCCAGCAATCAACTGTGGCTCGCGCCCACCCAACCCCTCTTTCACCTGAGCACATAGCTGTTGCGTGGTCATCGGCTGCTCTAGGGTTCCGTAACAGACCAGCTCTGCCGCCTCTAGATGCCCCTCCAGATCACATTGCAGTAACTGCCCCCACTGCGCGTTATTCCCCAACTCAGGATGCCCATCCAGTGGCAGATGGTAAGCCACCAGATTAATATCATGCTGTAGCAACTTCTTCAGGCGTTGTTGCTTAAGGCCTATGACACGAGGATCTTCTCCCTTCCAGAAGTAGCCGTGGTGTACCAAAAGCATATCGGCCTCGTGCGCTATTGCGGCATCAATCACCACTTGCGATGCACTCACCCCCGTCACAATGGTGTTGATCTCCTTACGACCCTCCACTTGTAGTCCATTGGGCGCATAGTCCCTATAGCTACCAATATCGAGTAGTGTATCCAGCGCCTTGATCAGTTGATTTCTCTCCATACCGTCCCCATATCGTTGGTTGTCCTCAGACATTTGTATCACAGATTCGTTATCATCGACCTATGAAATCCTCGCTCGCCTCTGCCCTTATCCGTTTGACCGCCTTTGCCTTAGCAGGGCTGTTCGTGCTGATGCTGATGCTGCTGCGCCCAGAGATCTTTGTCCGCTCAGCTCCTATAGCAGAAATTCAGCAGAGCCGTGGTCAACTGCCTGCGGTGGGCCCCATCTCCTATGCCGATGCGGTCGCTCAAGCAGCACCTGCTGTGGTCAATATCAACACCGCTAAGGTGGTGACCGAGCGCCGTATCACCCTGTTTGACGACCCCATCTTCCGTCATTTTTTTGGGGATCAGCTACGTATCGTACCGCGTCAACGGCTGGAGACCAGCCTCGGTTCTGGGGTAATCGTCAGCAAGGAGGGATATATCCTCACCAACAACCATGTCATTGATGGTGCAGATGAGATTCAGATCTCACTCCACGATGGACGTACCAGTAAGGCACGACTGATTGGTAGCGATCCTGATACCGATCTGGCCCTGCTGCAGGTGCAGTTGGATAAGTTGCCAGCCATCACCTTTGGACGCTCCAAACCGATGCGGGTGGGTGATGTAGTGTTGGCCATCGGTAACCCGTTCGGGGTCGGGCAGACCGTAACCATGGGGATTGTCAGCGCCACCAACCGCAGTCAACTGGGCATCAGCAATCAGGAGAACTTCATCCAGACCGATGCCGCCATCAATCCGGGAAACTCCGGTGGCGCTCTTATTGATGCCTTCGGTAACCTGATCGGAATTAACACCGCCATCTTCTCCAAGACCGGGGCCTCGCACGGTATCGGTTTTGCCATCCCCGTCGCCACCACACAACATGTGATGGAGCAGCTGATTGAACATGGTGAAGTGCAACGGGGCTGGATTGGGGTGGAGATGCAGAACCTCACCCCTGAACTGGCAGACTCTTTCAATCTATCAACAACCCACGGTGCCGTTGTTGCAGGCATCTACCGCAACGGCCCTGCTGCCAAGGCGGGGTTGACCCCCGGAGACATCATCACCCATGTTGATGGAGAGGCAGTCCAGAGTGGAGAGGAGATTGCCCACCGCGCTCTCAACCGCCCCTTGGGGAGCACGCTGAAGCTACTGGGCTCCCACAACGGCAAAACAGCCGCTTGGAATGTCATTATCGGACCCAAACAGTAATCAATTATAATCTTTAGCTCGAATCCTCAACAACTTAGGTGTACACTGCACCCCTCTATGCGAGGCACGCCTATATGCAGCCTGCACGCAGAAGAGAATTGATTATTTTTAGAAGCATACCGTAGCCACAAAATTGGGCTGCCAGCCTTCTACTCTACGGGCCAAGGAGCTCTCTAAAAGACCATGACAGACACACCCTCAGAGGCCACAGTCGCCTCATTTGATACGTTGGGGCTTGCCCCTGCAGTTCTTCAACAAGTTACTGAAATCGGCTATGAATCCCCCTCCCCAATTCAGGCCGAGGCAATTCCTCACCTGATGCAGGGGCGCGATATTCTGGGTCAGGCACAGACCGGAACCGGTAAGACGGCCGCCTTTGCTCTGCCGATCTTAAGCCGCATTGACCTCTCATTAAAGAAGCCACAGGTGCTGGTACTTGCCCCCACCCGTGAGCTGGCGATTCAGGTCTCTGAGGCCTTCCAGCACTATGCCAACAAATTGAAAGGGTTCCATGTGGTCCCCATCTACGGCGGCCAAGATTACCGCCAGCAGCTACGCGCACTAGAGCGTGGCGTACATGTTGTGGTCGGCACACCAGGACGGGTGATGGACCATATGCGCCGCGGTAGCCTCAAGCTCAACACTCTAAGCTGTCTGGTGCTGGATGAGGCCGACGAGATGCTACGCATGGGCTTTATCGATGATGTGGAGTGGGTGCTGGAGCAGATTCCGAACGAACATCAGACCGCTCTCTTCTCCGCCACCATGCCGAAGCAGATTCAGAAGATCGCAGAAAAATATCTCAACGACCCTGCACTGGTCAGCATCAAACTGAAGACCACCACCGCAGCCACCGTTCACCAACGTTTCTGGATGGTGAGTGGTTTTCATAAGATGGAGGCGCTCACCCGTATTCTGGAGGTGGAGGAGACCGACGGCATCATCATCTTCTCCCGCACCAAGACCATGACCGTAGAGCTGGCGGAGAAGCTCACAGCACGCGGCTTTGCTGCTGAGGCGCTCAATGGTGATGTTCCACAGAAGATGCGTGAGACACTGGTAAACAAACTAAAGAGTGGTCAACTCGACATTTTGGTAGCCACCGATGTGGCTGCGCGTGGACTGGATGTACCCCGCATCAGCCATGTCATCAACTATGATGTCCCCTATGATACTGAATCCTATGTGCACCGTATTGGTCGTACCGGACGTGCCGGACGTAAGGGTGATGCGATCCTCTTTGTCGCACCTCGCGAGAAGCGCATGCTGCACACCATTGAACGTGCCACCCGCCAACGCATTGAGCAGATGGACCTGCCAACGTACGAGCAGATCAACACCCATCGCATCGACCGTTTTAAGCAGAAGGTCCGCGATACACTGGGGAATGGTGAGCACCTAGAGTTCTATCAACAGATCATCGAAAGCTTCCGTATGGAGCAGGATGTCCCCGCCATTGAGATCGCCGCCGCACTGGCAAGCATGTCTCAAGGCGATAGCCTGTTGCCGATGAAGAAAGAGCCGCGTCAGGAACGTAAAGGGCGTGACCGCAAGGAGCGCTCCAATCGGGATGATCGTCGTCCCGATCGCAAAGAGCATCGTAAAGGCCAGCCACGTGACAAGGGGCGAGACAAGTTCGCCGACAAGTCCAAAGAGCGTGCACCGAAAAAAGAGAAGAGCGCTGACCAACCCCCGCGTGGCTACCAGCGCTACCGTGTTGCCGTTGGCAGCAGCCATGAGGTGAAGCCAGAGCAGATTGTAAATGTAGTGGCCGATGTCGCCGGACTGTTCCATGAGGATATCGGCACCGTCTCTATCCAGGGCAACCACAGCACCGTCGACCTGCCAGAGGGGATGCCTCGCGACATCTTCCGCGAGCTAAGAAAGAGCTGGGTCTGTGGTCAAAAGCTACAAATAGAGTCTGTCGGTGGTAAAGCACCTACAGAAGGGGGCAAGCACAAGCACCACGAAAAACGGGGAAAGGGTGCAGGTAAACCCACAGGGAAGGGAAAACCCAACGGGAAGAAACGAAACCCAAAAGGGGAAAAACCACCTAAGCGCAGAAAACCGCGCTAAACACTTCTCTTAAAGAGTTGGGCGTGCTGCTAAAATTGAGCAGTCACGCCCAGCCCCTTTAGCGGCATAAAGGGCACTGTCGGCTCGCTCCAACAGCAGCTCCTGTGCCTCACCCTCAACAAACTCTGCCACACCGATACTGGTGCTGTAGCGTATCTGCTCACCATCCAACCCCGTCACCAGACGTTCACGAATGGTCCTATTGAGCAGCTCTGCAATCTCCATCACCTCATCGGCCTCTACCTGCTCCATAAGCATCAGGAACTCTTCACCACCAAAACGCCCCACAACCGTGAGTGCAGGGTGGATATTCACCGCCACATTGGAAAAATCACGCAGTACCCGATCTCCATTAAGGTGGCCATACTCATCATTGATCTTCTTAAAGCGGTCTAGGTCCGCAAACAGAACGGCCCCTGACATCCCTCTACTCAACAATTTTTGACGTACTCGATCCAACTCACTCAAGGTCAATCGACGGTTGATCAACCCTGTTACCGTATCTCGGGTTGCCTCACGATAGAGCGCCATCAAGCCATGCAGTTGTGAGGCGCTGGCCCAGAACATCATTACCGAAACCACTCCAAGAAACCAGAGTTTGATCCAGATCGACAGCTCTAGAAGAGAGCTGGACTGAAGGTCTGCCCCCAACACAAACAGCACCACAACCAGAATCGCTAACCCTGTCTCCAACAGCGTCAGAGGAAAAACAGCCAGTATGGTGATCGCGATATAGGGGAGAAAGGAGTAACCTGCACTGAAGTCATCCTGCACAGCGGGGTCAAAGACATAGACCCAGAGATAGAAATAACTAACTGCAAATAGTGCAACAATCAGCCACAGGCGCAGATACCCTTTAAGTAGCGATCGCCGCTTACCTCTCCAACCAAAGGCAAACAGCAGAAATCCGGCTACCCATACTAAGCGTACCCACAGCACCTGCGAAAACTGCTCTGCACTCAACGCGACGTAGTCAATCGGTATCCATAACAGACTCAGCACTGCCATCACTGCAGCAATCAGTTGCACCCGTTGGTTGAGAATTCTCCCCCGATTATTATTAAAGTCTTCGGTGTGCTTGGAGGCACTCCAGAGGTCTATCAGGATCAACTTCCACGGCATCATCTATCTCCTACCCCGCTCAAATGGGCCTTTCAACCTACTGCTGCGCAATCAGTGTATCGAGAAACTGTCGATTCTCTTGCGGAGAGCTGACTGTAATACGAAGACAGTCACGTAGCGCTCCTCCTGCTGGGGAGAGGTTTTTGACCAACACACCACTCTGCTTCAGCGCCTCAAACAGGCGATCGGCCTCTCCCGACTGCATCTTGATCAAGATAAAGTTGGCGCGACTGGGGTAGACCTGAACCACGCTATCCAGCTGATTCAACGCTTGCAATAGCTGTTCACGCTCTGCCCGCAAGATTGCGGCTTGCGCTTCCAGCACATCGGCATGGTGCAGAATAAAGGTCGCGGCATGTTGGGTCAGTACATTGATATTGTAGGGAAGCCGTACCTTGTTGATCTCTCCAATCCAGCGTGGATCACCCGCCATCAGACCGAGGCGCAGCCCCGCCAACCCCATCTTGGAGACAGTACGCATCACCAGTAGATTTTCATAGTGGGGCAGTTCACCCATAAAGCTCTCTTCGGCGAAGACGTGGTATGCCTCATCCACCACTACAAAGCCCTCTGCCACCTCCAGAATCTTCTCAATCGCAGCACGATCAAACAGGTTACCGGTTGGATTATTGGGGTAGGCGAGGAAGATCACTGCGGGTTGGTGCTGCTCAATTGCCGTCACCATCGCACCCAAGTCCAGTTCAAAATTCTGATCGAGTGGAACGCCGATAAACTCCATCCCCACAAACTTCGCAATCATCTCGTACATCACGAAGGTGGGTTCTGGTGCAAGGATGGTGCGACCCGGCTCGGCCACGGTCATCATCAGCAGCTGAATCAACTCATCCGAACCATTACCAAGAACAATCTCATACCCTGCAGGCACATCCATCACTTTCTGTAGTACGGTGCTCAGTTCACGCGCTGCAGGGTCAGGATAGCGGTTCAGCTCTACCTCTGGCAGTGACTGCAACCACTGCTGCTGCAGATCTTGCGGCCATGGATAGGGGTTCTCCATCGCATCGAGCTTGATCCAAGCTCCGGGCGCTGGCACATGGTAGGCAGAAAGCGCCTGTATCTCGGGGCGAATCCAGTTTTTCATGATTTACTTTTATGACTTACTCTTTAATGCGGAACTCAGCCGACTGAGCATGCGCAGTCAGCCCTTCACCACGCGCCAGTATGGAGGCGGTCTTACCGAGTTCGGAGGCCCCATCTGCGGAACACATAATCAGGCTAGAACGTTTCTGGAAGTCGTAGACACCCAACGGCGAGGAGAAACGGGCAGTACGTGAGGTGGGCAGCACATGGTTTGGCCCAGCACAGTAGTCTCCCAGCGCCTCTGCGGTGTAACGCCCCATAAAGATCGCACCTGCATGGCGAATACTCGGCAGCAGAGATTGCGGGTCCTCTACGGAGAGCTCAAGATGTTCTGGTGCGATGGTGTTGGTCACCTCCAGTGCCTGCTCGATATTCTCGACCTGAATCAGTGCGCCACGATCTTTCAGTGCGGTACGGATAATATCAGCACGCTCCATGCCGTCGAGCAGCTTGTTGATGCTCTGCTCTACCGCATCGAGGAAGCCTGCATCGGGAGAGATCAGGATCGACTGCGCATCTTCATCATGTTCCGCTTGAGAGAAGAGGTCCATCGCAATCCAATCTGGATCGGTCTTACCGTCGCAGACCACCAGAATCTCAGAAGGCCCTGCAATCATATCGATGCCGACAGCACCAAATACCATTCCCTTGGCGGTCGCCACATAGATGTTACCCGGCCCTACGATCTTATCTACCTGTGGCACACTCTCGGTACCGTAGGCCAGTGCCGCAACGGCTTGTGCACCACCCACCATATAGACCTTATCCACATTGGATATCGCCGCCGCAGCCAGCACCAACTCATTGACCACGCCATCGGGGGTGGGCACCACCATAATCAGCTCTTCTACCCCTGCCACCTTGGCAGGAATGGCGTTCATCAATACGGAAGAGGGGTAAGCCGCCTTGCCGCCAGGCACATAAAGCCCCACACGATCCAGTGGTGTCACCTGCTGCCCCAGCATGGTGCCATCGGCTTCGGTGTAGCTCCACGACTCCATTTTTTGGTGTTCATGATAGAGGCGTACCCGCTCTGCCGATAGCTCCAGCGCCTTACGCTGATCTTCTGGCAGATTATCCAGCGCCTGTTGCAGCCGCTCCTGTGGCAGCGTCAGCTCATCCATTGTGGATGCACTCATGCGATCAAAACGGTTTGTATACTCCAGCAAGGCCGCATCACCACGACTACGGATCTCACTTAGAATCTCCCGTACGGTCTGGTTAACCTGATCATTGGAGACTCCCTCCCACGCCAGCAGTTTTTCCAATTCGGCATCGAAGCCGGAATCGGCGCGATTCAATCTTCTCATGGTGACTATCCTTGACGTTTTTCTACTGCAGCAGACATTAAATCGATCAACGATTTCACCTGCTGGCTTTTCATCTTCATTGCGGCCTTATTGACCACCAGACGGGAGCTGATATGAGCGATCTCTTCCAGCGGCTCCAGCCCGTTGGCCTTGAGGGTATTACCAGTCTCTACCAGATCGACAATACGGTCGGCCAGACCGACCAGCGGTGCCAGCTCCATCGCCCCATAGAGCTTGATGATCTCCACCTGCTGCCCAAGTGAGGCGAAGTAATCTTGTGCTGACTTTACATATTTGGTGGCGATGCGCATGCGCCCTACTGGTTCTGCTGCACCCACCACTCCGGCAGTCATCATTCGGCATTTGGCGATCTGAAGATCGAGTGGTTCATAGAGGTTTGCTCCCCCATGCTCCATCAACACATCCTTACCCGCCACCCCCAGATCGGCCACACCACGCTCCACAAAGGTGGGAACATCAGTGGCACGAATAACAACCACTTTAACGTGCTCAAGATTGGTGTCGAGAATCAGTTTACGACTGGTTACCGGATCATCGACCGGACGAATTCCTGCCGCCTCCAATAGAGGCAGAGTATCCTTGTAGATACGCCCTTTTGAGAGGGCAATGGTGAGTGGCTTATCCATCGGCGTATTGTAACTGATTCACTATGCCGGAAGGCAGTGCAAAACACCCTCTTTACATAGATTATCTACCATCAACAGCGCTGAACCCAGAATCCCTGTCTGAGGCGTTAGGGGAGAGACTTATTCTCGCGCTGCAGCTTTCGGTCATGCTCGCTGAGCACGCGGTTCTGCTTATCCAGTTGCGCCTTGATCTGTGCCAACTCGCTGTTTCTGGCAGCAGACTTCTGTCTGATTTTGGCTGAGATAGAACTCTCTTCTGTGTCACTCTCCTCATTGCCAGCTTCATCTCCACTCAACTCATTCAAGATTCTGTTGTGCTCTTCCAGTTGCGCCTTGATCTTTGCCAACTCAACGTTCTTTGCATCCAGTTTCTCTCTCAAGCGAGAGACAATCGAGACCACACCCGGTGTAGTGGATGGCTCATCATCAACATCCACCCCCTCCTCTGCCTGTTTTCTTCTGTTGTTGAAATAGAGTGCCGTTGTTGTGGCAATCGTAACCAATGCAACCGGTACCAATGGAATCATATTAACTCTCCTCTTTCTTATCAAGAAACCCTATATTACAGCTTCAATAGTAACCAATACGTAACTATTCAGAGGTGTTAACGGAAAATAACCCTTGACAGGGTTTTTCAGTAAAAACGTGATTTTCACCCTACTCCCGCACCTCTTGCTTATACTGTTCTCAGTCGCCCATAAACTGCCTGCACAGGCTATCATTTGATGGAGTAGTCCTGCGGGTCATCTCTGTAGCTTAAAGTCGCTTATATCGCTACTACAGGCGA
>Ga0209449_1001237_pt1 | contig 13832 bp, 11 predicted proteins | sample SaaInlV_100m_DNA_5_FD_184671 | JGI IMG/M metagenome (GOLD analysis project Ga0209449, IMG submission 184671) | Marine microbial communities from expanding oxygen minimum zones in the Saanich Inlet - Saanich Inlet SI073_LV_200m_DNA (SPAdes) (version 2) | ecosystem: Environmental > Aquatic >...
GCGGCAATCGCATCACGGGTGGTGTACTCATCACACACCTTGGAGATTTTGAAGGCAGACATCGCCCGCGCCTGAATGCCTTTCTGCATCAGTGCATCACGCATGGCAATGGCATTCATCACCGTGGCCAGCATCCCCATCTGATCTCCGGTTACCCGCCCTACACCGACCTCTTGTAGGCTGGCACCACGACAGTAGTTGCCGCCGCCAATCACAATCGCCACCTGCACCCCTTTGGCGGCAATTGCGGAGACCTCCTCCACCATCTGAGACAAGATCGCGGGATCGATCCCCTGTGATGCGTCCCCCATCAGTGCTTCACCACTGAGTTTCAATAACACACGACGATAGATGGGTTGTTCTGACATTATTAAATCTCCTAAAGCAGTAGCCTTTCACCATAGGAAGAGATAGAGCGATAAAAAACACTCTACCCCCACCCTAACCCTCCCCCTGCTTTGGGGAGGGGACTTTTGCCCTCTGTGGTGAACGCTTTTGCGGTTAATTTCTTTCAAAAAAAAGCCTCCCAAAAACTTGGAAGGCTTCTTCAATCACGTTACAGCAAAATCATTAACCCTTAACCTGGGCCATAACCTCATCTGCAAAGTTCTCTTCTTTCTTCTCGATCCCTTCACCCACTTCTAGACGGGCGAACTGGACGATCTTGGCGCTGTTGTTGTCCATCAACTTAGCAACTGTCACATCAGGGTCTTTTACAAAAGGCTGGCCCAACAGTGTAATCTCGTTAACGAATTTCTTCATACGACCGACGATCATCTTCTCGATAATCTCAGCAGGCTTACCACTCTCCTGTGCCTGAGCAACGAAGATCTCTTTCTCTTTCTCCAGCACTTCAGCAGGAATATCCTCTTCACCCAATGCAACCGGCTTGCTTGCAGCAACGTGCATAGAGACATCCTTGGCCAGCACGGCATCACCACCTTGCAGAGCCGTCATTACACCGATACCTCCACCATGTGAATAGAAACCGATCACACCCCCTTCAGAGTCGACTACTGAGAAACGACGCACGGCCATATTCTCACCCAATTTGGCGATCAACTCCTGACGACGCCCCTCAACAGTGGTAGAACCACCCTCTAGGTTGGTCTCATTCAGTGCAGCAACATCCGCAGGGTTGTTAGCCAGTACCGTAGTAGCCACTTGGCTAGCGAATTCAACAAACTCATCATTCTTCGCTACAAAGTCGGTCTCACTGTTGATTTCAACCATCACACCACGAGAACCATCTTCACTGACGCTGATAGCAACAAGACCCTCAGCCGCTACACGAGAGGCCTTTTTGTCTGCTTTAGCAAGACCGGATTTACGCAGCGCATCGATTGCTGCATCGATATCACCGTCGGTCTCCACCAACATTTTCTTGCATTCCATCATCCCTGCGCCGGTACGCTCGCGCAGCTCTTTTACCTGACTTGCAGTAATTGCCATTGTGACTCTCCTTATTCAGCCACTGCAGCCGCAGCTACAGTCGTGGCAGACTTGGCATCAACAACCGCATCAGCAGCAGCACGTACATAGAGCTGAATGGCGCGAATGGCATCATCATTACCTGGAATCACATAATCAACCGACTCTGGATTGTTATTGGTATCAACCACACCAATTACAGGAATACCCAGTTTCTTCGCCTCGTTGATCGCAATACCCTCATGACCGGTATCGATCACCATGATTGCAGAGGGCAGACCACCCATATCCTGAATACCACCGAGCGTACGCTCCAGCTTCTCCAGTTCACGGCTCATCATCAGCCCCTCTTTCTTGGTCAGACGATCCATACGACCATCTTCTTTCATCGCCTTGATCTCTTTCAGACGACGGATCGACTGTTTCACGGTCTTGAAGTTGGTCAGCATACCGCCCAACCAGCGATGGTTGACGAAAGGCATACCGGCGCGCTCTGCCTCTTCACGGACGGTCTTCTGTGCAGCACGCTTGGTGCCTACAAACAGGACTTTGCCATTCTTGGCAGCGATACCACCGATGAAGTTCATCGCATCCTGGAACATAGGGAGTGTCTTTTCCAGGTTGATGATATGAATTTTGTTACGGTCGCCAAAGATGTACGGAGCCATCTTGGGGTCCCAGAATCGAGTTTGGTGACCGAAGTGGACACCAGCTTCCAGCATTTGTCTCATAGAAACGGACATAGTATATTTTTCCTTAATGTTTTGGGTTTTGCCTCCGTATGCGCTAGCTGTCCAATCCTCTTGCGAAGACACCCGAACAGAGAGTGATAGCATACGTGTGAAATAAAGTGCGCATTCAAAACGCGCGCGGATTATACAATGTGTTTTTCTCTACTACCACCCCTAATTCCCAGTTAAAATAGCCCCCATGAGCATCACCATAAAAACCACCGATGAGATCGAAAAAATGCGCACTGCTGGCCGTCTCGCAGCAGAGGCGCTGGAGATGATCGAACCCCATGTGCAGATCGGCATCACCACCGATGAGCTGGACAAGATCTGTCACAACTACATTGTGAATGAGCAACAGGCGATCCCCGCCCCTCTTAATTATCACGGCTTCCCCAAATCGATCTGCACCTCAGTCAACCATGTGATCTGCCACGGTATCCCCGGAGACAAAAAACTGAAGAGGGGCGATATCGTCAATATCGATATCACCGTAATTAAGAATGGTTACCATGGTGATACCAGCAAGATGTTTATGCTCGGCACCCCCCCTATCCGCGCACAGCGACTGGTACAGGTATCACGTGAGGCGCTGCTACAAGGGATTGCTCTGGTAAAACCGGGCATCCATCTGGGTGATATCGGCTACACCATTGAGAGATACACCAAGCAACACAACTTCTCCGTGGTACATGAGTACTGTGGCCACGGCATCGGCAAGGCATTCCATGAAGAGCCGCAGGTGCTCCACTACGGCAAAAAGGGAACCGGCCCCATTCTGGAGACGGGGATGACCTTTACCATTGAACCGATGGTCAACGCGGGCAAACGCCACTGCAAGCTCAACCCCAACGATGGCTGGACTGTTACTACCAAAGACCGCAGCCTCTCCGCACAGTGGGAACATACCCTGCTGGTCACCGAGAGCGGAGTTGAAGTACTGACCAAACGGACTGAAGAAGATGACCTCTAAGGTCACCTCTACAGTCACTTCTGAGATGCTTACTACACTATTGAAGCGTGGTCCAGTCGATCCACTACAGGTTCGCCCACTGCTACAACAAGAGCAGGAGGAGATCGCCAACGCCTTCCACCAAGGTACCCCAGCAAAAACACTAATTCGCAGACGCAGTGAGACCATTGACGAGCTGCTACAGACATTGTGGCAACAGCAGATTGGCCCCCACTGCCAACAGTGCGCACTGATTGCCGTAGGCGGCTATGGACGACAGGAGCTGCACCCCCACTCTGACATTGATCTGCTGATTCTGGCAGAGTCCGAAGATGAGGCCATCAACAACGCCATCGGCAGTTTCGTAACCCTACTGTGGGATCTGGGGCTACAGATTGGTCATAGCGTGCGCTCCATCCAGAGCTGTATAGATGAGGGACAACAGGATGTCACCATCGCCACCAACCTGCTGGAGGCGCGTCTGCTGGTCGGCAGTGAGGCCTATTTCAACCAACTGCAACACGCCACCCAGCAGGATGACTTCTGGGCCAGCGGCCCCTTCTTTATCGCCAAACGCAATGAGCAGCAGGCCCGCCTCAGCAAATACAATGACACCGCCTACAACCTCGAACCCAACATCAAGGAGGGGCCAGGTGGGCTGCGTGATATTCAGAACATCCTCTGGGTCACCCACCGCCATTTTGGCTCTGATGGCCTAAAAGAGCTGGTAGAACACCACTTCCTCACCCAGAGTGAATGTGCCGAGCTGGATGCGGGACGAGAGCGGCTCTGGGAGATCCGTTTTGCCCTCCATCTGATCGCAGGCCGTGCCGAAGAGCGACTACTATTCGAACACCAGCCAGAGCTGGCACAGCAGTTTGGCCACATCGACAATGAAAACGGTCGTGGTATTGAGGGCTTCATGCACAGCTACTTCCGCATCATTCGAGGGCTTTCCCGGCTGAATGAGATGCTGCTACAGCTCTTTGAAGAGCAGCTGCTGACACCGCCAGAGCAGCGTGAACCACACCCCATCGATGCACACTTTGGCCGACGCAGTGGCTACCTCACCCTGCTACAGCCCGATGCACTGGAGCAGAACCCAGGGCTGGCACTGACACTGTTCCAGAAGCTACAGACAGAACCCAACCTTAAAGGGGTAACCGCAGAGACCATCCGCCAGCTCCGCAACAATCGCCAACGCATCGCCGAGCACTACCAGCAGACCCCAGAGGCACGCCGCACTTTTAGCAGCCTGTTCTGCTGTGGCACAGGGCTGACCCACACCCTGCGTCGCATGAACCGCTATAGCCTGCTCGGCACCTACCTACCAGAGTTTGAGAAGATCATCGGGCTGATGCAGCATGACCTGTTCCACGCCTATACGGTCGACGAACATACCCTGTTTGTAGTACGCAACCTGCGCCGGCTGACCGTATCAGAGCATTACGAGGAGCTCCCACACCTCAGCGACCTGATCATTCAGCTGAAACACCCCGAGCAACTCTATATTGCCGGACTCTTCCACGACATCGCCAAGGGGCGCGGTGGCAACCACTCCCAACTCGGCGTTGCTGTGGTACAGGCATTTTGCAAGCACCACCAGATCGAACAAGAGAGTGCCGATGAGATCGCCTGGCTGGTTGAACAGCATCTGCAGATGTCCACCTTTGCGCAGCGACGAGATATTGATGACCCGGATGAGATCGAGGTCTTTGCCCAAATTGTCGGCAAGCAGTCACGGCTGGATATGCTCTACCTGCTCACCACTGCCGATATCCGCGCCACCAACAAGACCCTCTGGAACCACTTCAAGAGCGCTCTGCTGACCAAACTCTATAATGCCACCACGGCACTGTTGAGTCGCCCAGAACTGGAGATCGATTATGGGGAAGAGACTCGTCAACAGGCGCTGGAGCAGTTGATCGCTCAGGAGATGAACCCCACGGCAATCGGTATTTTCTGGGAGGGGCTGGGTGATGACTACTTTCAGAAACATGATGCCGAGGAGATCTGCTGGCACACCACCGAGATCCTCAACCATACCCCGCGCCCACTGATTTGCTTCCACAAAAAGAGCCATCAAGGGGGGAGCGAAATTCTGATCTACCACAAAGATCAGCAGTTCCTGTTCGCAATTCTGGTGCATACCCTAGAGGCACTACACCTCGATATACAGGCAGCGCGCATCAACACCACACAGAACAGCCATGCGCTCGATATCTTTACCGTACTGGATCAGAATGGTAAGACGCTGAGCGACCCAGAGCTACTGCAACGCATTGAACAGCAGCTACGTAGCGAGATCAGCGAGCCGACCCTAATCCATCAGCCGATCACCTTCCGCCGCTCCCGCCATCAGAAACATTTCCATAACAAGGGGCGTGTCATATTTCGACAAGATGAGCGCAAACAGCAGACGGTACTGGAGGTACATACTACGGACCGCCCCGGCCTGCTCTCTACCCTCTGCCAGACCTTTATGGCCTGTAACATCCGCATCCATGCCGCCAAGATTACAACACTGGGAGAGCGTGCCGAGGATATCTTCTGGGTCACACACCAGGACAATACGCCATTGAGTGATGAGGAGATTGAGGGGCATATCGCCCCCTATATTCGCAAAACGCTGCAGGCATAACGAAAAAAGGCCCTCCAAAGAGGGCCTTTTTAGATCACAGCAGTATCGACCTAATCGAAAATAAACTCACCACTACCCAGACGCTGCTTAATCTCCGCCATCACCCGCTCTTCATCAGCCTCATCCTTGGCGATAAAGGTGACCGAGAAACGGATAAAGTTACCCGCATCATCCCAAGGCACAGTAGAGATCATCTTCTCTTTGATCAGATACTGCGAGAACGCCTCACCACTATCAAAGGTAATAGAACCATCCTTGGTGGATTTGGGTGCCTTTACGTAGAGATAGAAGGTCGCCTTGGGCTTATCGATGGTAAAACCGGCACTGCGTAGCGCATCCACCAACAGGTTATGACGACGAGAGTACTTGGCCGCAGTCTTTTCGGTAATCTCAGGGTGGTCGAGACAGTAGACACCGGCATGCTGAATCGCCGCAAACTGACCGGAGTCATTGTTATCCTTCACTGCGGCAAAGGCTTTCACCACCAGCTCATTACCCGCCACAAAGGCGAGACGCCAGCCAGTCATGTTGTAGGCCTTGGAGAGCGACTGAATGGCAATACCGACATCCTTCGCCCCCTCTACACTGAGGAAGGAGAGCGGCTTCTCACCATCAAACATCAACGCAGCGTAGGCCTCGTCGGAGATGATGACGACATCATGCTCTTTGGCAAAGGCGATCGCCTTTTTGTAGAACGCCTCGGTTGCAACGGCGCCCGTTGGGTTATTTGGATAGTTCAAGCAGAGGATCTTTGCACGACGCTTTTCATCATCGGTCAGCGCATCTAGATCAGGTAGGAAGTCATTCTCCTCCAACAGTGGTAGATTCACCACTTCGCCCCCCAACCCTTTAGTGGTACTGCCCAGCAGCGGATAGCCGGGGGTAGTCATGATGGTGATATCACCGGGATTGATAAAGGCCATCGGCAACAGCGCCAGCACTGGCTTACTGCCAATACCGTGGTTGATCTCATTGACCGCATCCAGCCCCTTGACCCCGAAGACGTTATCCATATAACGGGCTGCCGCATCCTTAAACGCCTGCACACCATTATCGGTGTAACCACGGTTCTCCCAATTCTTCGCCTCTTTGTAGAGCACTTCCACCACTTCAGGCTCTGCCATCCAATCCGGCTCACCAACCCCCATATCGATCATCTCTACATCTGGGCTGGCCTCCATCGCTGCACGCTTGGCCCGTTTGATCTTTTCAAACTTGTAGATATTGGTGTCCTTACCAAACTGGTTACCGCCAATACGCTCGGCGAACATCTCCTGAATGAAGCTTTCCATGGTGATTCAATCCTTGTTTTTTTAACTGAGAAATACCAAAAATTTTGAGAGGGAAATTATCCTCAGATAACGATAGAAGTCCAGTGTCAATGGAAGATAGTAGTCAAGAAAATAAGGCAGAGAAGAGTTAAGCCACGGAGTTGGTCGGGGCGAGAGGATTCGATCCCTGAAGGGGAGGCGCTCTGCGCCCACCTCCGTCATTCGGAAGTGCACAAATCTAACAGGGTCGGAACCAATAAACTGGTCGGGGCGAGAGGATTCGAACCTCCGACCACCGGCACCCCATGCCGGTGCGCTACCAGACTGCGCTACGCCCCGAAATAGATATTTAAACTAATGTCTACGGCTTTGCAGGACCGTTTCACGATCTCAATATCAATACATTACAGCGCATCTCCCAATGCAACCAATCAACGCAATAAGTGACGAAATCATACCCCACAAAAAACAACAAATCCAGCTTTTTTTTACTTAATTGATAGTGAGAAACCACTAGGCCGATGTACATTTTACCCTTAAATCGCCCCTAATCCTGCCCACTCCTCACTTTAAATAGCCTGAAAAACAGCGTTTGTTACCCTCCAAAACAGCCAAAAAATCGCTCATTTTATCGGCCTACAGGCCGGTCAAGCGACACTACCTATCTTAGTTTCTCAAAAACTTCCCAGGTGATAGCCCTGTAATTGCCGATTTAAATCCAGGTAATGCTCTTTCCCACTTTTGTTGTTCAGCTGTACGCAGTGCACCCCATTTTTAGATCAACTCAGCTCCAACAGATCATTCGCAACTTAGAATGTAGCGTAGATTTATCGTGCAGATCGGTTTAAGGGCGCTTACACTGGTGCCGGGAAGAAGGTACTATATGCCACTACCAACAAAGCGTAGTTTGGGCTATATGCCACCAAGAGATTAGAGTGTTATGACGAATAAGCGGCTACCAGAAAAGAGTAAGTTACCTAAAGCAGGAACCTCTACCCTATTGGCAGGCTAACAAAAGGCTCCGCCACTCAATGGTTCTACTGGTTGCCAGCAATAGCCTTACTGATTATGGTTTGGGATACCGGTGACCTTTTTGCACGGGTGAATATCTACAAAACCTTCCTGCTATTTGTCTGCGTCTCTCTACTATTTATTTTTGTAGATGTGTTTTTTCAACAGAAAAGAGAAGAGATAGCGCCAACCCCAGTGGGTTGGCTACTGTTGCTGTCACTACCGATCCTAGCCACCCTGCCAGGGTTAATGTTACATGGCAGTGGTTATAACTACCTGCTTGAACATGAAGTGTCGATCCACCTGATGTATATGATGTGGGCAGCCTATATTGTTCGTTGTGTAAAGGATATTGATGCTTTAGAGAAGCTGATGATGGTGGCTGGGATAACGGTTATCTATGCCGTTTTGGAAGGGGTAGCCCAAGATACAGGTCGTCCAAAATCAACCTTCGGAAATACAAATCTCTATGCTAACTATCTGATTCTGTTTCTTCCTGTGTTGATGATGCTCTGGCTTCCGGTTAACCTACAGCAAGATGCCCGTCATCGTTTTCAGTGGCAAGATATAGGGCGAAAGCAGTACTATTTTCTATTAGTGTTTTTGGTAGGGCTATTTGGTCTGTGGCAGACAGAGACGCGTGCGGCTTTGGCAGGGTTTGCCGCTGCGCTAATTGTGCTGTTTCTGTATCTGCTATACCTTAAATTAAAACAACGTTATCAGCTGCGGGGTTGGGTTTTTCTATTGACGGCGGTTGGGGTTCCCCTTTTATTGCTGGCTCTACTCTTTTTGGCGGCTTCACAGCTAAGTGAAGAGACGGTACAAAGCTCTCGATTCCTCCGTTTGACAACTTGGGAAGCTTGGTCTTCCCGCCTTATGCCATGGCAGGTGGCTCTCCTATCCATACAGGACTCCCCCCTGCTTGGGTTTGGTCCGGGCTCTTCCTATAACCTCTTTTTTGAGTATTTGCCTGAGGAGTCACGCCTATTTACAGAGCAGCGTAGCTATAAGCATGCACACAGTGAAATTCTTGAGGTGATGCAGGAGGGAGGCATATTTGGACTGTTGGTCCATCTGCTGGTGTTGGGGGGGCTCTTCTGGGTTATTGTGCGGATGTTACAGGGCAGCTCCTTGGATAACCGGGAGAAACGGCTGGTAATGGGGGTAGCGTTGGCGCTGGTGGCGTATAATGTGCAGAGTGTTTTCTCCTTAGCGACTCGAATGACTCAGAATGAGATGACACTCTATACCGTCATCGGGCTGCTGCTGGTGCTCTATCCAAAAGCTCAATTGGGGGGGCGCTTCGCTCTTTTGTTGCAGCGACCACTGCCAATATCTATGCCAGCGTCCGCAGGTTTTCTCTTGGTAACGTTGTTTGCTTGGGGAATACAGTACCCTACCTTTATTGGCAGTAATCAGTTGGTTACACTGGCATCCAGTAAAGTAAAAACCGTGGAAGATGTTCTGAAATTGACCGAAAAATATGAGGATACCCCCAGCATCTATGTACTCCACTTTCTTGCAAATCTGCAGGTGAGTGCAAAACGTGGAGAGAAGGTGGATCTATTATTGGATCGAATGGAGAGGATGATTCCTCACTACCGGGATGCCGATTATCTCGTAAGCGCCCTTAAACCGACCTACTTTTCATTGCTCTGATCCTGCTCAACACTATCTTCCACTGAATTAAAACGGGAGAAGTCGATGAGAACAAGTAAATCACAGCAGCGCCATAATTACTGGCAGCAGCAGATAGAGCAGTGGCACAGGTCTGGTCATAGTGGCATGCAGTTTTGTAGAGAGCATGACCTCTCTTACCACTGTTTTACATACTGGAGAAAGAAGTTGGCAGAAAAACCCTCCACATCTCCAGTGGTAGAGGCTGAGCCCCGCACATCAAAATTTACTAAAGTGGTTCAGACAAGCACAGCGGATGCGGGAGCTGATACTGGTGGTTTAGTCATGACACTCCCCAATGGAGTCTCTTTCCGTGGGGTCACCGATAGCCATATCGACCTGATCGGCCAGTTACTGCAGAAGCTATGAAGAACCGCTATCTTAGACCTGCCATGGATCTTCCAGAGATCTATCTCTATCGAGATCCTATCGATTTTCGTAAGCAGATGAATGGGCTGGCTGCGATTATTGAGCAGGAGTTGGGGCGTAACCCTTTTAGTGGCTCCCTTTACCTATTTAGTAACCGCCAGCGTAATAAAATCAAATGCCTGATGTGGGAGGACAATGGTTTTATCCTCTACTACAAGGCTCTGGCTGAAGAGAAATTTCACTGGCCAGAGAGTGATAATGAGCTGCTTACATTGACGGGAGAGCAGATTAACTGGCTACTGGATGGGTACAACCTTTCTGCGATGAGCGGACACCGTAAACTCACCTATAACATCATGTTTTGATTTATATTTACCCCCATTTTTGGTAAAATAAACTCATGCAAAGCAAGCTCCTACCCCATCAGGAAACAGAGAAGTTAAAAGGGTTAAGTGCGGAGCAGCTGCTGCAGATTATTGCTCAACAACAGCACCAAAACAACAGCACCAAATTGAGCAGAGTGACGCCGCTTTAATTCAGCAAAAGAACTACATCAAAGTTCTTGAAGAGTACCTACAGCTGGCCAAGGCACAAAAATTTGGTGCCAGCAGTGAGAAGCTACCTGTTTGATGAGGCTGAGCTGGAGGAGGCGCTCAGCGAATTGGAGGCACAACTTCCTGATGAGGAGCTGGTTGCCCCTCGTCGTAAACAGAAACGTAATAGGGGCTTCTCCGAAGATCTGCAGCGTAAACGTATTGAACTGCTACTCAGTGATGAAGAGCGAGCCAAAGCCGAGCGCACCTTCTTTAGTAAGGTGAAAGAGGAGCTGGAATACATCCCTGCTCAGCTTAACGTTCTTGAGTACTGGCAAGAGAAAGCGGTATTCAATATCCAGGATGGGAAAGAGCGAAAAGAGCAGATTATTGCAGCTCAACGCCCTGTTCATCCACTGGGGAAGTGTTTTGCCAGCACTACGTTGCTGGCCTATATCATCATTGCTAAATATGCCGATGGGCTTCCCCTCTATCGCCTGGAAGGGATACTGAAACGGTACCACGGGGAGATCAGTCGAACCAATATGGCCCGCTGGATTGTCGGGTTAACCACGGTACTACAACCACTGATCAACCTGCTTCGAGAACACCAAAACAGTGGTCGTCACATCCATGCGGATGAGACACGAATACAGGTACTGAAAGAGGACGGCAAACGAGCCCAATCAGACAAATGGATGTGGGTCACCTGTGGAGGCCCTCCAAACCAACCATCAGTACTGTTTGAGTATGACCCCACCCGTTCAGGTGCTGTGGCCGAACGGCTACTGGATGGATTCAATGGGATTTTGCAGGTCGATGGGTACTCCGGCTATGCCAAGGTGTGCCGTGAGCAGAATATTCAGCGCATTGGCTGCTGGGATCATGCACGGCGCAAGTTTGTTGAGGCAGAGAAAGCTGCCAGCAGCAAAAAGGGGAAGACCTCAAAAGCCAGCATAGCCTTGAGCAAAATTCGTAAACTCTACCGGATAGAGAAAGAGATCCAAGGGTTGGATGAAGCTGAAAAAGGGCACATCCGTAAGGAGCTGAGCCTACCTATCCTCAACAAACTCAGAGAGTGGCTGGAGAGTAACCACATCAAGGTGATGAAGGGTTCCCTAACCCGTAAAGCGATGGAGTACACCCTTAACCAGTGGGAATGCCTCATTGGTTATTGTGACCATGGCTACCTCAATATCAGCAATGCTAAGGCAGAGAATGCCATTCGTCCCTTTGCAGTGGGACGCAAGGCGTGGCTGTTTGCAGATACTTCACAGGGTGCAAGGGCCAGCGCCACCTGCTACTCACTGATTGAGACTGCAAAAGCAAATAGCCTGGAACCTTATGCTTATATGGAGCACATCCTTAGCCACATTGGTGCCGCTGATACACTGGAGAAGATTGAGGCGCTGCTGCCATGGAATGTGCCGATGGAGCATGTTGAAAAAAATCGGAATCAACTTAAAAGGGACAAGTAGGTCGATTTAAGGGCGCTTACGCTTGGTGGGCTGATCTTCCTGGCCGGAATCCGTAGCTATGCTCTGAGAATGTACTGTCCCACCTTTTCTGCAGGGGTTGGAGTATTGCCTGCTGGATGAATCGATCCATTACGGTGGGGATTCCCAGATTGCGCTTCTCCTGTTTCCCCGGTTTGGGGATCTCTACCCGCAGTATGGGGTGTGGATGGTACGTTCCATTGAGCAGCTGCTCTTTGATTTCAGGCCATTTTGTGTTCAGGTATCCACCAAGGTCATCCACACTCATACCATCTACTCCCGGACTTCCTCTGTTTTGCTGCACTCGCTTGAGGGCTTGCTTCAGGTTTTCTCGATTACAGATCTCCTCCATCAGTTGCTGGTTAAACATCGGGCTTTCAGATGGTTCAGCTGCTATGGATAAATCAGCACTCACAGCAAGATCCTCAGGATTCACCTGACTCTCTCGATCTGAGTTCCCTTGTCGGGATCTGCTGCCTCTTCGATTATCCATAAAACCTTGCTCCTACTGGCTCCTATCTACTGTTCAGGCCTTCAGTCCTCTTCCTTGTGGACCTAATATGCCATCTGCTGACTCCTGCTGGACGTTATGGAACTTTTCAGTTCCACCGGTTCCTGTCGGAACAGCCCCGCAGGTCTCCCGGGGTAAGCCTTTCTCCTGCTGACTTTCGGCACACAACCGCTGGATTTACGTCTTCGGGCTTTGGTGAATAAGGACTTCGTTATCTAAGGCCAACTCGTCCACCCTCAACGCCTCTTATCCAGTTTCTGTTCGTCGGCTCATGCCTTTGCTACACGCTTCCTTCAGACCTCACCTCACGATAACGCCCTTGCGCTTCACTATCCTTCACATCCACCTTATTGGAACAGGGACTTTCACCCTGCAAGTCAACCGGCATGCCCGGCACGCCTCAACAACCACCTACTAAAGTAGGTGGGTTAACATGAGAGACTAAAAGTACCGGATACGCGTCGGCTAAACGACGTGTTTTAGTCTGGCTCAACTTCAAAACCATCTTCCTGTCTAGGCTCCTCAGTAGGCCCTTGAGTATCATAGATGAATCTGTTCGCCTAAAGGCGAAGGTTTAAACCTTACGCATGGAAATCAACAACACCATATTTGCCCTACAAACAACGTACGTTTTTATTGACGTACGTTGTTTTGAACGTATATAAAGGTGTGCTTTACGGTGGATCTTAGTATCCAAAGGTATCATCAAATAACCCACCAAGATCCTTATCAGATGCAACCGCTGGAGCAAGCACAGTACGGCTTAGATCACGTTTTCGTTCTAGTAGGTTATGAAGATTTACATCAAAGCTGTAATCCTTATTATCAGGAAATAGAGCGAGCGGAAGATACACATGAACATCCTTCTCTTGCCCAATTCGATATGCCCTATCGGTACATTGATCTTCTACAGCAGGGTTCCACCATCGTGATAGATGAATCACATGATTTGCCGCCGTGATGGTCAAGCCTACACCTGCTGCCTTAGGCGAGAGGATCATCAAGTCGAATTCTCCATTACCAGCACTCTTCTGGAACTCATCAACTAACTGTTTACGCTTAACCCCGCTCACAGAGCCATTGATTCGTTTTGGAGGTGCCTTAAATCTGTAACGATTCTGCAGATAAGGGATAAGAAGCTCCTGAACTTCTTTAGACTCAACAAAAACAAGCGCCTTCTCCCCTTTTCCAGCAATCTCATCAAGGATA
>Ga0209449_1001241_pt1 | contig 13791 bp, 21 predicted proteins | sample SaaInlV_100m_DNA_5_FD_184671 | JGI IMG/M metagenome (GOLD analysis project Ga0209449, IMG submission 184671) | Marine microbial communities from expanding oxygen minimum zones in the Saanich Inlet - Saanich Inlet SI073_LV_200m_DNA (SPAdes) (version 2) | ecosystem: Environmental > Aquatic >...
TGGTATGCTAATTACTGGGAGGATGTTGATTACGTTAAGACAGATGAACGTATCATTGAGCAGTTAGTTAGAGAGTTTATGGAGAATAAAGATTAAACCGAGTCGAAATCGACCCCTTTACTTAGGCAAGGGACAATTACAGTCGCAAGGCTTATCTTGTCCTTGCATCATTGTACTACCCATCATCATTGCTTTGCTTGGCATATTCATCATTTGGTTAAAGAACGCTATTGAAGCTAGTGAGATAGTTACACCGACTGAAAATACGATAATACATTTACTAATCTTGTCTATCATTTTTAATTGATTCCTTAAAAAATACTCGTTCAGCGTGTTCTGCTTTCTTGCCGATATTAAAGCTGCTTACGGGTCTGTGGTAGCCCATAACACGAGTCCAGATTTCACACTTTTGTCTTTCAGAATTATTCATAGTTTCATATCCGATTTAAATACAACTTCTTTATACTTCTTCTTAGCATCATTGTAGCCCCACTTGCGAATGAATGGCACGGCAATTAATGTTATAACTAAGTAGCCGATAAACGCATATAAAGCATTCATAAACAAAGACTCAGCTACATAAGCTACCGCTTGTTCTTCAGTTTCTATCTGCTCAACACTTGGTTGGTCGGGAATGATTTCATCATACGCCATTGAAGTAGCAAGAGTAGCAACGCCAGCGATAGGATTAATCACGTAAGCAACACCAGCAGAAGCCCCAGACTTGCCTAAATTGCGTAGTTTTAATGATTCACAACCCGTTAATAGGGTTAGAGATAAAACAACCGCTAAGAGCCTTTTATTCACGCTCTAAATAAACAACAGAGCCACCAATCATATTCTCAAGAATTATATTAGTATCATCTTCCATACGATAATTCCAATTGTAAATCTTATCAGTTGCCTTGATGTGCCAAGAACGATCAAGCAATAAGCCATCACGTGGTTTAGGTGGTTGTTTTAAACCGATATTAACACGCTTATTAAACGCCTTATTTAATACCGCCTTTCTTGATGGTGTAATACGTTTCATTATTTCTTTCCTAATGCTTCAATAATTTTATCAAGTTTAGCTTCAATTTTGTCGATCTGATGTGTGTAATCAGCTTTGCGAACAAACTCTTTATTTAAGTCAATTTGGCAAGAATCCATCTTATCGTCAATACGCCCTATCTCTTTGATAATCCACTTAAAGACACCAATTGAGATTGTAGATACAATACCAACCAGCGTTAATACAACATCTGATGTTTCCATTCATTTGCCTTAAGCTTCGGCATTCATCTCTGCTTCTTGAGCAGCTAACATAGCTTCATAAGCTGATACTACCTCTGGTGTCCATACAGCATTTGCAATAGCTACTACTTTAGGTTCTTGGTCTGTTAAGTCTGCACCAGGCGTAAGTACGTGTCTGTGGAATGATGAAGACAATGTAGTGCCATCTTCTAGCACTCGTGTTGCTGTGCGTACTTGGATAGTACCATTTTCTAAAGTTTCAATCTTGTCTGTTACCACTTCTTTTGTTAAAGCCATTCTGCTTCTCCTTTATTGTTGTCTGTTCTAAGATTCCACTTAGAGTAATTAAATATTGTATTTTCCTTAAAATTAACTATCTGTCTCGTAAGAGATAACACCACTTATATCAACCCTTCCACCAACCCCAGGGGCATCGTTGGCATTAACAGTTGATATTGAAGAACCTGCAATCCCCACAGCAGACATAGTGATTACACTTGATGCAGAGTTGACAAGAACTGTTGCCTGAGTAAACCCACTTTTATTCAGTCCATAATAGGTTGTACCACCCTCGGATTTCATACCTGTATATGTTCTAGGGGTAAAGGGAATACCTAATATTCTTAAATCTCCACTTGCTGTTGAATGAGAAAACGTAGTTGTTCTGACATAAAAGGAAATCGTTACAAGCCTACCTACTTTTGTATAAGTAGCATTTGTGTTTGCGTGATAAGCAACACTCAAATCACCTGGAGTTTCGAATGTTATTGTAGGAATCCAAGTACCCTCTTCATAGTCATCTAAAACCTCTGATGTCATAGTACCACTACCATCTGAAGTAGCTGAGAAGTCAATACCGTCACCCGAGGTGTTAAATACAATATTGTTATACACTCTTAAATCTTGATTTGATTCTGCTTTCCAAACTCTGCTGCCACCTGTTTGACACTGTAATTGGTCTGAACCTGCTCTATAAAAACCAGTGTTTGTATCAGCTGAGAAAGATATTGACGGGGCAGATGTTGAACCATCACTTACAGCAACACTACCAGTAACATTTAAGTTATTGCTACCAGCATATAGATTATCAATAGTTATCTTCTTACTCGTGCCACCATCATTAATAACTAATTCTTCTGCTCCATCTGGTGCGGTTAATGCGGTTAATTCACTAATTTTCTTGTCTGACATAATTCTTCCTAATTTATTATCGGTTTAATAAGTTGTGGTAATCATATCACATAATTACCGTCTGTGTTTCTAAAGTGCGTTTCGCAATATTCCCTTGTTGAGATTTGTACTAATCCGCTTTGATCTGTTTCAACAGATAGAATAACAAACTCCCTATCTCTATCAAGTAAATCAGATTGTATAGTAATAACATCGCCCACTTCTAAATGGGCGTTCTTAACAGTCGTGGCGAATGATAATGCCAATGGTGTTTGTTTCAGCCTATATAAAGCCGTACCATCTCCAGTACCAGCACCAGTTGCTGTGAATACTGTGCCAACATTGTTATCAGCAGAGCCAATTAACGTAAAGTCAGTCGTGCCAGCAGTCTTGATTGCGTAGATTTCACCAGTAACGAACGAACCGCCTGTGTGTAAACCCTCACTATAGCGCATTGTATTTAAGGCAATTTGCGTTAATTCTTTAGCTTGAGCGGTATTAGTAACACCTTTAACATCAAGAATTTTCTCAATGGTTTGACCATCCCACGTTTGTAAATCAGTATCTTCAACCATTACTTGTGCTGATAGCCAGTTGTCTTGTGGATTGATATATTTGAATATAATCTTGTTAGCTATCTCAGTATTACCACGCATTGAAACGCTTAATGAATTACTAATAAAATCATCATCATCTAAAATATCGTCAATAGCTGTTTCTTTGCTGTTTACTTTTAACTTCCATTGTGTGCCAGAATGAACAATCTGACCTCTAAACGTGCCTAATACATCTTGAATAACTGATTGAATATTAGCTTGTTGAACGACTGCTAAATTACACGTCCATTCATTATCCTCGCAAATCTGTTTAGCATCCCATATTGACGAATAATCAATATCAGCATCAGCAATAGACAAGGTATCACGCAACAAATCTAAGATAATCTCGGCTGGGTTGTTTGAATATATCGGGTTTGTATAGTAAGTAGTCGCACTGGCTAACACTCTTATCTTCTTACCCTTTAACTCAACGGTTAAATTATCAAACTCAGTATTCTTATTGTCTTGAGCATCAAATACTTGGTGAACAGCTAAATATGCCACATCTTTTGGAACTTCAATTACCGAGTTGATGTTAGTATTGATTTTGAAGCTGTAAATTCTTAACTGCTTTGATGATAAATTGCCATTATCTAAAACTTCCCATAATGCGTCAAACTGTATGCGCCAATATCTATGAGTTTCAGCGTGATCTACATTAATTGTAATTATTTCGTCTTTGCTAAATGAATAGTCATCACCAGAATTAGCATTAGTCCACGTTGTATTATTATCTGAATATTGAATCGTCCAGCTTGTACCAACCTCACGCCCAGTATCTACGTTGTGAGCCAGTGTAAGCTCCATTGACGAGGCATAAGCAGTAGCACCCATATCAATACTCACATATTCACCAAGACCGTTAGAATTAGACGTTAACCAATATGTAGCGTCATCATCATCAAGTAGATTATCTCTATTAGCTGAAGTATCACCAGTTGATAAGGTTAAATTAGCCTCGCCAACTGAATATCCAGTGATCGTTGTAAATGCGTCATTAGCATATGTGTTGTCTTTGACGAACTCAATATCATTAATCGGCTCACGCACTGTATTAGCATTGTGCCATTGCAAGTGTGTATATTCATTTGCGTACCTATCGGAATAAGTACCAGATACATCTAATGTCTTATCATTGGCATAAATCTTTAATACATCTTCAATGGTGTGACCAGTAAGCGCAATAATTGACCAGTAATCACGATTGTAGCCATTTGCAGAATTATCATTATTAACAGCGCTATTAGTTGTTTGCCAAATGATATTTCCCGCAAGTCTATTTTCACCATAGACAATTGATACTGGTGAATAATTATCCTTGGTTGTCTTTAGCTTTTGACCAGCGTATGAATCAGAGCCAAACATATCACCCATTGATGGTGCTAATGCCGAGCCAGATATAGAAGCGCCGACTAATGTAATCGCACCAACTGTTAAATAATAAGCAGCACCAGCAGTAGCGCCACTTAATAGAGTTGTTGCTAATGTTGGCGCATAAAATACTAATGCTATTCCAGCAATAGCTTTAAAAATGTTACCTATACCCATATTAACCCCTTATTAAACAATATTCTGTCTGCCCCAGTAAACCATATCGCTCATAGCGCCAACAATAGATGTAAATTCATTTTGATTATACGTTCTTGATGGGTATGGTTTGTTCCAATGAACAAACGGCGTTGTTAGTGTAGCCGTTAATGCTTGTTCAGTCGCACTAAATGTATCAATTACGCCATTAAATAGATAATAAGCATCAGTAGTTTGAGCAGTAATAAAATCGTCCATATGAATGTAAGGATAATTATTAATATCTTCAGAATGAATAATACCGTAATCATAATAATCAGCGCCATCGCTTTGAGCATTGGGCGTATAGATAAATCTAATAATTCGTGCCTTATTGTTTCGCCATTCAGATGCTAATGCTTCCCTTGTTAGTTCACCATTAATATTATCAATGGATAAGCTTACCGAGTCAGATGACATACTAAAATCTTCATTCAATCTATCAAACGTAATAGACAAAGGCGTGTAATCATTAGTATTGTATTTAACAAACATTTCGTGGTCAGTAAATCTAAGCACCTCATCTAAATTACCCTCAAAATCATACATATCAAATTCAAACAAGTGAATGATAGCAAACGCATCATCAGACCTTACATAATTACTTAAATTTTTACTCATAATACCTCTACAATATCTGCTCTACAAGAATACAAGCCGTTTATATTTCTATCATATTTAAACGAATCTTTCATAAATATAGCTTTAGTAATAGCGACCGCACCCTCAGTAATTAGCTTATCGCCAGCTTCAGTTGTTATAAAATAACCAGCTTCAGTTTTTAAATACTCAGTCAATATAACACCATTATCTGGCATACCGAAGTCACTCATAATGCCACCACGCATACGATAGAACTTCAGCAATGCTAAGAATACAGTTTCAGATAATAACCACGATAACGTCCATTTCTTACGCAGTCCACCCCTATCTTTAATGTGTCTGGCTGATTGTCCAATATTAGAAAATAATGACGTTGATAGATACTCATAGTTCACTTGATACGGCGTTGCTGTTTCCATTAACGTAATGAATCCTGTGTCAGCTGTTGTTACTGGTGAATAGCTTGATGCTTGAGTAAATAAGTCTTGATATTCTGGATAATCAAAGAACACGCTTGATATTAGCTTGATCGTGCCAGTATATTTTAAATCAACACGAACAGAGAATTTAAACTCTCTAAAGGCATAAGTTGAAGCGTTAGAACCTGCTATATATTTATATCTTGCGTCTATTTCTGATAGTGTTTCTTGGCTTGTATTAGATAATTCAAACGTATTAGAATGATTTATTTCATAAGCTGACTTAAGATTATCAAATTTAGTCTTATCAATGTTCTTATAACTGATCGTTAATTCAATTGATGGAAGTGTGTTTCTGACAACTCGTTGGTTTTTGCCAGAGTTAAATTGAAGCGCGTTACCTTGCTTCATAAATTCTTCGACTTGAATATGGCTGTGACCATTAAGCAAGTCAGACGATAAATTAGTTAATGCCATTAGATAGTCTGTTTGATAGTTCTACGCACTGAACCATTCGTAGCCAAAGATGAATTGATGATACCCTCAATCGTGCTTCTATTATTTACAAGATAACTATTGAATGATGAAGCGTCAATTGCTTGAACATTAAAGTTAATCTCAGCAGTTGTAACATTGCCACCACCACCAACAGACATACCAGCATTCATAGCTTCAATAGCACCTCTATTCTTAGCAGCGCCACCACGGTTAATGACAGCTTCACCCACTTGTAGCTTAGCTAATCGTTCATCGCTTCTAACGCCAGTATGGAATGATGGTATTCTCGTTGAACCAATAGCGCCACCAGTATGCTTAACTTCAGTCGTTCCAGTATGGGCAGGCAATAGACTACCAATTAGACCAACAACAACTTTTTTAGCTTGAATTCTTATTAAGTCAGCAAGTATTGAGCGCGCCATATCTTTAAATGATACCTTCACCCCCATTGCCATATTAACAAAAGCATCTTCAAGACCCTTTGCCGTTTTTAATCCAACCTTTTGTAGTTCTTGTTGCTCTTTTCCAGCACCTTTATTTATATTTATATATTCCTCAAGACCTTGAGATGCTGACAGCCAAGCGTCGGTTTCTTGGTCGCCTAATGTGACAACAATAGCGCCACTATCTTTGTAATCTTGTTTTAATTTTGCTAATTCTACTCTATATTGCTTTAGGTTAGCTTGTATATCTTCATCAAACAAACCGTCCACCCAATCGCCAAATTGTAGCAATGATGAATCCCCCATAGCTTTTGACGCATCTTCAAGTAATTTAATTTGATCTTCAAGCCACGTAATACGCTCTTCATCAGTTACATCAGCAAATATTTGACCAAAGCCCTTTATATCTTGAGATACACCCCTAAAACCTAATGACACATCAGACAATCTTGCTGTTATTCCAGCAAATAATCCAGATTCAGAGCCTAATTCAAGCGCTTGATCACCAAGCCTTTCAAGTTCATCACCGTATTGATTAGCTAATTGCACTGACTCACCCCACGGTGTATCTGCTAATGCTTTTGCTTGACCTTTCATCAGCTTAGAAACTGCTTTAATTACATCGCCACTCTTTAGTTGCGCTTTAGAAAATTCGCCAATAGATGGAATGGTACGTTTAATCGTACCTAATTGACCAGATAAAGTCATAGTTAGTTCACGGACAGCACTTGGAACGTCTTTTCCAAAGGCTGTGGCGTAATCCATAGCGGTTTCAATCAATTCTTTGGTTTTATCATCTGATAATCCCATAGTTTTTAGCATTGCCACTTGCTGTAACGTCATTTCATCACCATAAATAGTGACTGATTGAAGTTCTGAAGCGTAATCTTTCCACATATCCAATGTGGCTTCACCTTGTTTAGCGTTTAATTTAAGCGCATTATTAAGCGCCAGTTCTGCTTTGAGTTGCACTGCGTGTGCTTCAGTAGCTTTCTTCAGAGCAACAGTTACACCAGTAACCGCAAGACCAACTTTTATCCAAGAAGCACGCATTTTTGCGCCAGTTGATTCAGTTGTGTTGCCTAATTTCTTAGTTTTCTTGTCAACCTTGTCAATTGAGCGTTCAGCTGGTCTACCCTTAGCAATAATCTCAATTTCAATCTGTTTTTTAGCCATCTTCTACCTCTTTGTTAGCATTAATCTTATATGCCAATAGTGTACCAATTTCAGACATCGGCAATGCGTTTATTTCGGTTATGGTCTTATGAAGTTCAAAGGCAAGAAATGCCTTAGCCTTTAGCCATTCATCTTTTTTAGTGCTTCTTGCTGTGCTTCAACAATATCAGATACAGACTTTAAACCCATCAAAGCCGATAAATAGCTTGATGATTCATAGGTGATAGTATCTTTAATCCATTGAACTTTGACTAAATTATTAAAAACACGTTCGCCATCTTTTGTAAGTAGCTGAAAGTAGATAATATGCGCCCTCAACAACCCATCATCATAATATGTTAAATCAGTAGTTGAACCATCGGCTTCTTTAACTGTTTTAACTTTCTTAGATAATTCTAATGCGTTGTCGTGATCTTGCCCAGACATAACACGGTAATAGACGTGATGAAGTTTTCCACCAACTACCATATCAGCTGAACGAATATCAGTACCTTCTTTTTCTAATGCTTTTAATAATTTATTCATAGTTTATAAATAAAAAAGGGGAACTTAATCCCCTTAAAATTACGCGATTGTTACTGCGCCAGTACCTTCAAAACTGAAGGTAACTTCTACAATACCGTTCACATCATTTGTAACGCTTTGACTTGTGATGTTAGCTGAACCACTATACTTATCGTATGAGCCAGTTCCATCGCCAAGCTGTAAATCTAAAGCAACTGTACTACCAGCAGTTAAGCCAGTTTGTAAAGCGCCTTCAGCTGTACCGCTTTCGTCAAAAATTGCTGTAATAGAACCAGACCACGATTTTAATGTCGCTTGAGATTCTTTCCAACCACTTGAACCAAAATCAGTAGTATCAACAGTTTCTTGACTGATGTCTAAAGACCACGCTTTAGCGTTGCCCATAGCACCAGAAGCAACCGTTACACTGCCGTTATAACCTTGAATAGCCATTATGTAACTCCTTGTTTGAGTGTTGTAAATGTAATCAGAAATCCACGCTCTTGTTTTTCAACATCAACCGTAACTTCGCCAATCAATTCATCTCTTGAAGCATCAAGAATTGCCTTCATCTTCTTTTCAGAGTAAAGCCTATCATCTAAGAACAATTCTACTTGTTCAGTTAAATCATATACTTGCTCACCAAAAGTTGAACGCTCATCATTAATAATAAAAGATGAGATTGTTTCACGAAATTCACGATTATTAAGCGTGTCATTCTTTGTCAATTTATAGCCTTTTGCTTTTAGCAGACTTATCATTTCATCAATACCACTTGATTAGATTGCTTTTCTTCCACTTCTTCAATAGTACCATCTTCATCAGTATCATAATCAGCTTTCAAATTAACTAACTCACCGTCATAGTTTTGTTTGAATACTAAGTATGATTCGTGATAAATATCATCAGTGTCAGCATCTTGACGCTTTGACATACAGATCAACTCTAAACACTTTGTCAAATGAAGTTCTTTCACTTGTGAAGTTGTCAAGAATAAATCAATGTCTAAACCTTTGTTACGCATCTCATTTTTAACTATGTCATAAGCACGGTTGATATAAGTTGTGTAATCAAGATAAACAATACCAAAACCAGTAGATGAATCTACCGCAGTTGATACCGCACTAAAACCGAATGTACCAGTTGAATCAGTATAAGAAGTAATCGTAGCATCAACACCAGCATTATCACCAGTTAAGAAGCCAATAGTAGCACCAACTATTTCCGCTTCTATCAAGTCGGTTAAACGACCAGAAACAAGTGTAGTAGTTGAGCCAGAATCAGCCTTTTCGTAATGATCAGCCAGTATTGGTAATGCTTGGATAACGTCCGCATTTGTTAGAGTCCACGCCATTTGTTATACCTCATTAAAACACGATAAACCTTTCATAGATTCATAGTGTGATTTCTTTGATAAAGTAATGACATCACCAGTTTTAAAGGTATAGATGCCACCATCAATGCAGTGTGACCCATCGCAAATTGCTTTCAATTGTGGCTTAGTAACTTTTTTAGCTACTGCCGTTTTAGTTACCTTGCCCATTGATTACGCTCCAGTGATAACGCGAAGTGCGTTTTGGTCAATTACGCCGTATTTTAGAACGCCATACCAACCCATATTCACTTCACGCTGAAGAGCATCAGTACCATCAGAAGTTCTGAATTCTGGCGCTAACGCAACAGCTTTACCAAGTGCGTTCATACCGAAACAAACAACTTCACCAGCTGTTACATTTGAATCTTCCACTAATGTGAAACCCTCTAAAAATCCAACCATTCCAGAAGTAGCTTCTTCAATAGAAGTACCTTGAGCAATAGAGATGTAATCACCTTTAATGTCAGAGATTTGAGCTGGATTGACAAACGCTACATAACGACCGTCTGGGAACTTAGCGATGCCAGCAGTAGCCAATTCTGTGTAAGCAGTACGCAAATCATCAGTAGCCAAAGTGCCGCCAGTTGTTGGAGTGATAGTATTAGTACCAGCTTCAAGAACCGCAAGACCTAATGCGTCAGTTGTTTCACCAAGATTTACACCGATCAATTCAGCAGATGCTAAGTCAGCTTTACCAGCAGTAGCAATATTTGCTAATGAAGTTGAAGTGATAACAGAACCATATTCATCCATAGTCAAAGTAACTTTAGTGTCACTCATTGTAGATGAAGTCGGCTGTGTGCCATCAGCTAAAGGCGTAGTTGCTTTAGTCATTCTTGAGAATACAGTAAACGCAATAGAGTTTGCCATATCGTCTTGCCTGATTGTTGCGTATGCGTCAATCTTGTTGTATGAGTTACCAGAAATGATAACCGCTTGATTCATTAAATCTACTACTGAATCAGATAGTGTTGTTTTTGTATTTAAAGCCATTTTTGCTTCTCCTAAAAATTAAATTTCGTTTTGGATTGCTCTCAATTCAGCCATAGTTTTAGCACCTTTGACTCGTTCCCCAACATCTAATGATGCTCGGTTAGAAGTCGCATCTACTTTCTTTGGCTGATTATCAGCACCCTTGAACAGATAAGGTTTGACACCTTTTAAGTCGGTTATAAATTCGTCTTGATTAAAATCTTCACTTCTACTGGCTTGTGCCAATAAATGCTTGAAATAATCAGCGTCTTTAATGCCGTTGTCGCTAACCACCTTTTGAATTGCCATATCGGCTTGAATCTTTTGGTTGTTAGTTTCCAAGCCTTCAATCGTTGAGTTTAGCGTTGAAATCAACTCTGCCGCCTTTTCCAGTTCGGACTTATTGGCATCATCTGCTTCTTTCTTTGCTAATATCAATTCTCTCGCTTGTTCAAAAGAATCTACGCCTAATTGCTCTGTTAATTCAGACTTAGCACGCTTTGCGCCTTTGCTAAAGCCTTTATCAATCAAGGCATCAAGTTTAGATTGTGATATAACCACCTCATTTTCAGTCTTAGGAGTATTGACCGTTTCCGTTTTATCCACGTCTGGCATAACATTTACCTCTTATATATAAAAAGTTGTTTAAATAATAACACTAACTAATTGATTTTACAAGTTAATTAAACTGTCACTAATTTTATCTACTACTTTGTTAATCTCTTTATCGCTTAGATTAAAGAAATCACGCTTATGAATATTGATATTATTATATGCTTTCTTGTTTTCATTAGCATCATCAAAATGAAAAAGTAATTTAGGCGAGCCACCTTTTTTAGTTTTATATGTTATTGATCTAAGCATATCGCCAGAATCTTCAAACATATACTTGCGCCCACGCTTTGCTTTATCCGCTAACGTGCTTTTACTTAATGATTTAAAAGCTACACCATCAGCATCAGCACCACGCTTAACACGCTTCTTTAATGCCAGTATTGTTGAAGTTCCAGACGTTTCTAATGCCTTGTAGACTTTCTTATTAATACCCTTCTTAATGGCTTTATAGTCTGGCGTTTTAAGCATCTTCATTAGTTCACCTCATAACCCAAATCAACAGCATCATCTTTAGTAACAAACGTAAAGAAGTGTCTACAATTCCAAGCACGTTCTGGTGCTGACTCTAACTCATTCTTTTCATCTGTTGAGTAGGCTCTATTGGCTTCCAATACATCAGCGCAAAATGGTCTTGTTACATCATCAACATCGTTGCCATCATATATCCAAACAATATCTTCATCATCTTTAAGCGGTTCTGCTCTCTGGTTCAGCGTTGCTTGGCGATAGTCATTGATTGCTGTATTAGCGTAAGTCTTTGCGTATGACACATATTTAGTGCCGCCCAATTCACCAGCCATTGCTTCAAGCAAATCAGCCTTAGTCTTGCCAGCTAAAACATTGTTATATAAACCCTTTTTAAGGGTTAATCCAGCATCAATACCAATCTGCTCAATACCTTTAATCTGAAGTTCTTTAATCGCTGTTAGGCGTTTAATCTGTTCATCACCAAGGGTTTTAAGTAGTCCAGATTCATCAAGAATAGCATTAAGCGAACCTTGTAAATCATCAAGCGTATTAACGTATCTTTGTAACAGATTATAATAACCCGCTTCCTCTAAGATGCCACGCCAGATAATATCAAACTTCACTACTTCATCAATGTCAGTAATATTAGCAATACGTGCTGTGGCTAATACATTAATCTTTTTGAATATCTGCTCTAAACGCTTATCAAACTTGTCAATAATATCGTCAAGTTCTTTCTGATTAGCATTAATGAGTTTCTTTAGGCTCACAACTTCTGGTCAATATCCGTAGTAATAGCAACGCTTGTTATCTTATTAAGCATATCGTTACGCGCATTCAAGTTAATAGCAACATCAGCCTTAGCATCTTCTTCTGTTAAGTCTGGATTGTTACGCATCATAATATCAGTAGGCTTAGTTAATCCCATATCAATAGACTGCTGATCAATAGTTAATTGCTCTGATTGTGATGCTGGGTAGTTAGGCTCAACAAAATCAACCGTCATATCACCAGCTATGGCTTTGCCATAGTATTCGGACACTTGACCAATCAATGTAAACAACTCACGTTCATACTGTTTAAAGTCTGCTTGTTGCTCTAATGTGAACCTATCTAATTTAAGGTTCTCCATCTGTAAAGCAAAGCCAGATGATGCTTGGCTTGTCATTCTGAATTGAGATGGTGATACACCATAGTTAATTGCTAACTCATTAGCCAGTTCTTGAATCACCCTATGAAGTTGCTCATAGTTTGATTGTAAGTCTAAAACATCAATCTTAGTATTTTGACCAGTAAGCGTTAAGATACTCAACGGATCTAACATTTGCCCTTGAATAGATGAAACGTTATCACCAGATCCAACTAATTGCTTGAACGATTGAGACTTGATAATGTGATTTAAAAACGTCCTGTGGACTGATAGGTCAATAGTTCCATTGCTTAAATCATCACCAGTATATGCGTCCCAGAAAGATTCATCACGCCAGCCATTATGAAGATACACGAAAGGCAATACACCAAATGGATTAACCATTTCATCGTTATCTTCAACCGCTACAACCTTATTTTCACCATTGGATTTGTCAATGTAATAGTGTTCAGTATCAGACCAATATGCCCAGCGTTCAACCTTATCATCTTTGCCAGTCATTTCAACGAAGTAAGCAACCCACTCAACCGCGCCTTGGCTATAACCAACTTCAGTTTGATGTGGAAGCCTTAGCATTATCTTTGGCTGCTCTTTAGCACTATCCCAGCTAACTTGTACAAGTACGTCATTGAAGGCGTTCATATATCTGTTTGCTTGCGACATTACTTTATCAACTCGTAAGTTGTTGTATAGTTCTTGAGCATCATCTGATTCAAAATCACGATTAACACCAAAAGAATATACGTTTGAAGTTGCGTTCACAACCTGCTTCATAACGTTATTGTTTGTATTTAGTTGAACGTCTAATTTCAGTTCAGCGAACGCACGATAGATTCTACCTAACTTTGAGATGACTTGGTCATCATAATTATCATCATACATTGCCTTGCGTAAAGCGAACTTCTTTAATCTTGCTGTGTCATTCATTAACCAACCCTCATTCTAATGTTGCGAACTTCGGTCTTATGTAAGCCGTGTTCATATTCAATATAATACC
>Ga0209449_1001262_pt1 | contig 13627 bp, 15 predicted proteins | sample SaaInlV_100m_DNA_5_FD_184671 | JGI IMG/M metagenome (GOLD analysis project Ga0209449, IMG submission 184671) | Marine microbial communities from expanding oxygen minimum zones in the Saanich Inlet - Saanich Inlet SI073_LV_200m_DNA (SPAdes) (version 2) | ecosystem: Environmental > Aquatic >...
TAATAATTGGGCTTTTTGCATAATGATGCGGTTAAAACACAATAATAAGTTAAAGATTAAACCCGCTAAACGCAATATTGGGTTTAGCAAGATGTTAGCCAAAATTAAAAAGTATGAAAGTATATATAAAACCAAACACAAGTTATCATTCTGCTACTCTATACATACTAAAATTGATAGAGAAGAATCAAAATATCAGTTTTTCATTTGTAGAATCATCTGAGAAAGCAAATATCATTTGGGATCATACAGTTCCAAGTTCTGAGTTTATTTACCTTGATTTTTATGATGGTCTGCAAGGGGAACGATATAATTTTAATCATAATCATATATTCCGAACATCTCCAACAGTCACTGATAAAAACGAAAAAAAAGATTCTATAGCAACCATATTCTATATGATTAACTGTCTACAAGAACTTAATCCCAATGAAGAATCTCTAGATCAATTTGGACGATTTAAATACGAAGCATCTTTTCAAGCAAAGTTTAACAGTATAGAAGAAAACCTTGTTCAGCAAGAAATTGACTTATTTTGCAAAAAGCACCGACTAAAAGGGACAATAAAAAGAAGTGCGTTTTTTGTTTCACACGATATAGATACAATTTATGGTTCCTTTTTACAAGATGGTTTTTGGGCATTAAAAAAACTCAAGATCGGTGTTATTCTAAATTTAATCATATGGGAATTAAGTAGAAAACCTCACTGGAAAAATATTGATAAAATTATCAAAATTGATAGTGAATATGATATACACTCAACATTTTTTTGGTTGGTAAACAAGGGCAAAGGAGCTTATAACATTAAAAATGCAGATTATAATATAATTAAAGAACAAAAATTACTTGATTTAGTCGAACAATCTGGTTTAACAAGCGGTTTACATAAATCGTGTTCAGAAATGAGCATAAATCAAGAGTTGAAAAAAGGAAGCTTTCAAACAAATTACAATCGTTACCACTTCCTAAACTTTTTACCACATAAGGATTGGAAAAAGATTTCAGAATCAAAACTAGAACTTGATTGTAGCCTTGGTTTTGCAGAGCATTTTGGGTTTCGGAACTCCTATGGGAAAGCTTTTCAACCCTTTGATATAGATAAAGACGAGCCCTACAACTTTATAGAAGCTCCACTAAATTTTATGGACGGAACTTTTCGTAAATATATGAAAATTCCTACTAATGCAATTGCTAATATCATTATCAATTTTTATGAGAAAAACCCTACTAACTGCGACTTTTCACTATTATGGCACAATACTTATTTCTCAAACTATAAGTACAATTCCTTTTTAGGAGAATACAAAAAAATTCTAGGGTACATATACGAAAACAAAATAGAATGTGTAACACCAAATGAATTAATTAAGGAAAATAAAATAGAATGGTAAAATACAGATTAGCTCAAGAAGAAGATTACGAATTGATAAATGACTTTCATAATCGTATATACAATTCGAGTAGAACTTTAGAGCAGTTTTACTGGGAGTTCAACAATTGTCCTTTTGGCAAATCGATATACGTAATTGCAGAGGATAGAGGTGAAATTATTGGTACAAATTGTGTTATTCCAATAGACCTCGTGACTTCTGACAAGAAGATTATTCGATCTGGTAAAAGCGAAGACACTTTAGTTGATCCAAAATACAGAGGACAAAAAATATTTTATAAAATTTATGATTTTTTATTCGAAAAGTGTAGAGAAAATGGTATTCAGATTATTTGGGGGTTTACTTCCGCAAAAAAACCATTCAAAAGATTAGGGTTTTCAATTCCATTTGATCATCAACAAAGCTTGGTTGTAAATAATATTTGGAATAGTTACAAATACTTATCATCACTAAATAATAAGAACAAAATTCTTGATAAAGTAAAAATATTTGGATTTTGTTCATTGTCAAAAATTAAAGTAATTGGTAGATTGCAAAGTAAATTAGTGAGGTATAGAATTACAATAGATGAGAAAATAATTGAAGGTGTTGATAAAATAATTGACTCCAACTTATCAACTTTGGAATCTTCATTCTCTATCTTGCAGAATTCTGAATTTCAAGAGTGGCGTATTTACCGAAATCCAAATTATTATAAGATTCATACGTATGGATTTTATGATAACTCTGATAAATTAAAGGCTTTGATTGTTTTAAACTCCCACCCTAATAAAGTTGCATATATTAATCAAAGCTCTTTTTACAATAATTTGGATAATGAAGAAAAAACAAAAATACTTCAGTTCGTAACCCGAAAAATGTTCGATTCGGGAATTCATCTAATTCGAAATTGGCACTTTAATACAAATACTATAAATAGCCAAGAAATAGATGTTTATAATGATGCTCGATATACAATCTTAAATAGAGGAATAGGGTTCGTATGGAAAGAGTTGGAACGTATAAATTATAAACCCGAAGCCTTCTATTTATCAAGAATATCAACTCAAGGTGTAATATAACTTTGGCTAACAAAAAATATAGTGCATTTGGCAAATAGTGCAAAAAATGAAATTATTAGCAATAAATAGAAATCGTCACAGTTAGAAAATGAAGCGTTTCGTAATGCCAAACGCACCATATTCAAACCGTTATGTGGCTATAAAGAAATCTATAATAAAGTATAAACATTAGCATTTTTTATGCATCTCAAAAAAACTCTGTATAATATATTTGGATTTTTTATCACATATAACTTGGAACAGGAAATTATTATTTGAATAGATGTAATTTCAACTATGCTTAATACAATAATTGATTAAACTTCTCATGAAACTAAACACCCATTCATTAGAAGATTTATGAACGAAATTATCATCGTTGACCTGCCGAAAGCCCATGGCAATATCCAAGGCTGTTGGTCGCAAGGTTATCCTATCCATCAAGGAGAAAACGAAAATAGTTTAAACTATGCCACCGTGTATGCAAATGAGCATCAAATTATTCCTAACCAAGTTGAATTAAAACGTGATTTTGAAGCGTTTAAAAGCTTGATTCAAGAAGCAGGATTTTCTCTTCGCGTGCTGCCCTTCCCTGAAACACTCAACCAAGAAACTCAGTTAAACCATGATGCTGTTTTCTTGAGAGATGCCGGCTTAATGTTTCAAAATTTTTGGATTAAGGCAAACTTTAGTGCTAAAAATCGTCAAATCGAGGCGGAAGTTCATGCTAAAACGATGAGAGATACATTCAATAAAGATATTATTGAATTGCCCAAAAAATCTCAGTTAGAATTTGGAGAAGTGTTTCTCCTTTACACCGAAAAGGGTTCATACTATTTTGGAGGAATTGCGCGATCAAACAAAATTGGACACGACTTTGTACGGGATATCATAAAACCAGATCATTATTGTCTCATTCAATCAGAAGGATATCATTTGGATACGGTTTTTTCTCCCGTTATAGATAGGGACAATCATCTCATCGCTTGCCTTGTTTCAAATAATATGATTCATCAAAATAGTTTAGCAGCGCTTAAGCAACTTGATATTGAGCTAATATTTTTGGATGCCATTGATTCTTCTGGCGAGGGAAAAAACTTAGGGAATTATGCGGTTAATACGCTGATTGGACCGGGAGTCATGTTAAATGGTGATAAATTTTTAACTGAACATGTAGAAGAAAAATTAGAGAGTTTTGGAATTAAACGTTTCGTTTCGCCCCTCACTTATTTTCGTTATGCTGGAGGCTCTTACCATTGTTTAACGAATGAAGTTTATCAATAAAACTAAACCCAAACTGCTAAAATAGCCCCCATTATAAAAAGGCCGACCAATTGATAGCCTGTGTTGATGAAATAGAATGTCCACGATTTGCTTTCATATGAAATCGCATTTAAGGAATAGGTGGCGATGTAACCCAGCCAAAGCCAAAAGCCAGCTGTGAGTCCAATAGTAAGATTTGACATACCCGAATCGGCAAAAACTACTTTCATAAAATCAACGATATGGGCTGTGACAAAAGCCATAACCAGTCCACCGATGAATGAAATAATAAAGGGTTTGGCACCAGGACCTTTTTCCTTCATCTCTTTTAACTTTTCATCGGAAAACCCCATGGCTTTGATCCATGGATTGGCAAACAGGATCGGTGAATACCATAATCCGCCAATGATGAAAAAAATAACGGCCGAAACTAAAACAGCTAAAATGTTGATGTTTGGTTCGTACATGATGATCTCCTCGATTTGTAGGGGTACAATTTATAATGTAGAGACGTAGTATGCTACGTCTCTACATTATAAATCAAAATGTTTTTTTTGAATTATATTAACTATATTTATATATCCCATGAAGGGATAGGCAAACCAAAAGGAGAATCAAATGAAAAAAATGGTAAAAAATAGTGCAATCATATTCTTACTTTTTGTTTTTATGACTAGTTGTGCAAGTAAAGCGAGTTATCTTATAATTGACAAAAACATCAAGTTACACGAATATAATTCTGACCATGTTAAAGATTTGGCTTATCTAGAAGTCGGTACAGTAACTAAACTGTATTGTATTACGCATTCTGAGTTAGAAAATATTATTGTTCGAAATTATCACAAGGATGGGCATCAAAAAACCAACCTTGAAATTTCTGACCCATATCCAATACAAGATACGCCACAACAAGATACTTTTAATAGCCAGCGGAATTAAAAAAAATACTTAATAGTAACAAACCAAAAGGATACAGATGCCATTTACAATAATAAGAGTGATCGAAAAAGTATTTACTGACGAGCAAAAAAAACAAATGCTTGAAAATGTAACCGAAGCATTAATTGAAGTCTGTGGAGAGAAAACCAGACAAGGGCAATTGGGGGTCAAATAGCCAATCCTAAATAATTGAAATCCTTTCGAAAGGATTAAACAGGTTACGAATCGTAGGCAGCCATTAGCTTCTTGATTAACATTAATGAAACTATTTTCCCAAAGGATATTTCGTCACCAAACTTTTCTTGTAGGCGGGACGTAGTATTTCTATAATTCTTAATTCGGAATCACCGGCATTATGAATTCTAACTTTTGTGTTTTTAGGAATCAGGAATCCTTCTTTTTCTGATATAATTAATATTCCTTTTTCTGTTTCTAATCCTAGTTTTCCATTTAAAACCATCCCTTGGATTTCAAATTCACATTTCACAAATGGTTCTGTCCAGCCCTTGGGTGCAATCATCAAGTTTGTTGATAAATCTTCCGATTCTTTAAAAGAATAAAGCACTCTCATCAGATTATCTTGAATTTGTATAATCTCCGGTTTCGTAGATTTTACTCCCGTTTGATTATTCCCCATAATAAATATGGGAAACAGAAAAAATAATATTGTAGATTTTTTCATTTGTATTTGAACTCCTATTTTTTTTAAGGTGTCATTTCAGATTATTTTAATCTTAACAATTTACGAATCGTAAGCCGCTATTCCTGTTTCAGCTTGCCCAATTATCAGTGTATGCATTTCGTGAGTGCCTTCGTAGGTATAGACCGATTCAATATTGGCCATGTGGCGCATGATGGGATAATCTTCTGTAATGCCGTTTGCCCCCAATATTCCGCGAGATATACTGGCAACATCTCTGGCCAATTCACAATTATTCCGCTTTGCCATGGACACTTGTTGAAACGTCATTTTTCCTTCATCTTTCAAGCGTCCTAAGCGATAAACCAAAAGTTGTGCTTCTGTAATGCGAGTCACCATATCCGCTAATTTTTTCTGTGTAAGTTGATATCCGCCGATAGGCTTGGAAAATTGTTTCCGCTCTTTTGCATAGTCTAACGCAGTGTTGTAGCAATCCACAGCACATCCAACCATTCCCCAAGAAATACCATAGCGTGCTTGGGTTAAACAACCCAATGGCCCCTTTAATCCTTCAACATTTGGGAGCCGTGCAGAATCGGGAACTCGGACATTCACCATAGAAAGTTCCGATGTAACCGAAGCTCGCAAACTCAATTTCCCATGGATGTCACTGGATGTAAATCCTTCCATGCCCTTTTCTAATAGAAATCCGCGAACAAGTCCATCTTCATCTCGAGCCCAGACTACAGCCACATCAGCCACAGATCCATTGGTGATCCACATTTTATTCCCGTTGATAATCCAATCATCGCCGTCTCGTTTGCATCGTGTGGACATCCCACCTGGGTTTGAACCAAAGTTCGGTTCTGTAAGTCCAAAGCAACCAATTAATGTTCCCGCACCTAAACCGGGAAGCCATTTGGCTTTTTGTTCATCAGAGCCATAGGCGTGAATTGGATACATAACCAAAGCACCCTGCACACTTGCAAAAGACCGTAAACCAGAATCGCCTCGTTCCAATTCATGGAGAATGAGTCCATAAGCCACATTGCTAACGCCTGCACCACCGGATTCTTCCGGTAAAGATGATCCCATAAATCCAAGCTCACCTAATTTGGGGACGAGCTCCATCGGGAAGCTTGAATTTTCATAATGCTTATTGATCACTGGCATAAATTCTGTTTGCACAAAATCATATGCTGTCTTTTGAATCAATAGTTCTTCTTCTGTTAATAAATCTGTTATCTTATAAAAATCTGGTCCAAAATTTTTCATAATTTCCCTTTATTTCTAGATACTAAAATTACATGATTTCACTGAGACATCATTATTTTTTACATAAGAATTATACAAAATATTTTAAACAATTTGAGTGCTTTCAAATTAAACAAACATGTAATTTTGGGACTTCAATTGAGTAGGAAAATATGAAAAAACAAACGAGAGAAATGGTGGACGGGGCAGCAGCGATTGCTCGGGGAGCTCTGGATGCAGGGTGTGATTTTTATGCTGGATATCCGATTACACCAGCATCTGGTATTTTAGCACATATGCTTCGAGAACTCCCTAAGGTTGGCGGCATAGGATTTCAGGGAGAAGATGAAATCTCTTCATTCGGACATTGCATTGGTGCTGCAACAGCAGGGGCAACGGTCTTTACGGCTACAAGTGGCCCTGGACTTTCGCTGTATTCAGAAAATCTTGGCCTTGCAATTATGATGGAAATTCCGATTGTGATTGCGATTTCTCAACGTTTGGGCCCATCAACAGGAGCCGCGACAGCAACCGCTCAGGGGGATATCCAGTTTATGCGATGGTGCACTTCCGGAGGCTATCCCATGATTGTGCTTTCGCCCACAAATATTTCTGAATCATACCATCTTACTAAACGTGCTTTCAAGCTTGCAAAACGATTTCGTACACCAGTCTTTCTCGCCTCCGACAAAGATACAGTCATGACAACTGAATCTGTTGCAATCGAAGATATGAAACATGCCCCAGATTGGCCTAAAATTTCCGGTGAAGTTTATGGGGAAATTTTAGATCCATATCAAGTAAACGGAACTATTCATCATTATACAGGGTCCAGCCATAACGATGAAGGACACATTACCAAAGACCCTGAAATCATTGCGAATTTAAATGAACGATTGATCCAAAAAATTGAATCTAATTTAGACGAACTCTCTCTCGTCAAAACAGATTTGGAGCAAGAAGCTGACACGCTTATTTTAAGTTATGGCATTTCTGCTCGGTCCATGGAAGCTGCAGTAAAACAGCTTCGTGATACAGGAGATAAAGTCTCATCTATGACCATTTATTCGCTTTGGCCCGTTCCTGAAAAAATAATCCAGGAAAGTTTGCTTGGTGTTAAACGCATTATTATACCAGAAATGAACCATGGTCAGTATCGCCACGAAATCGAGCGTTTAGTGAATCGTGATATTGAGATAATAGGTGTTAACCGTGTAGACACTATTCTAATTACGCCAGAAGAAATTATTGGAGCATATCATGGAAAATAAAGCATTAGAAACTTATATCGCAGAAGACAATTTGCCTTATGAATTTTGCCCTGGTTGTAGTCACGGTAAAGTGCTTGGCGCCTTGAGTGATAGCTTAAAACAACAAAATCTTGATCCTTCTGAAGTTGTGATTGTCACCGATATTGGTTGTGTCGGGCTTTCAGATAAATATTTTGTAACCCATGCATTTCATGGACTTCATGGCCGTTCAATTACGTACGCATCTGGCATCAAAATGCAAAATCCTGATTTACACGTAATCGTTCTTATTGGTGATGGTGGATGTGGAATTGGAGGGCATCATCTACTCAATGCAGCACGATTAAATACTGATATTGCTGTATTAGTCCTCAATAATTTTAACTTTGGGATGACGGGCGGACAGCATTCCGTCACAACGCCTTTCGATAGTATTACGGCCACGACTGCTCACGGCAGCACCGATGCGCCAATGGATATTGCGGGAACGGCAAAAGTAAATGGAGGCGGATTTGTCGCCCGCGCTACGGCCTTCGATAAAGATTTGCCCAGCTTAATTTCAAAATCTATGAAACATGGTGGATTTTCACTCATTGATATTTGGGAATTATGCACAGCTTATTATGTTCCACGGAATGACTTTGGCAAAAAAGAAATGATGGTTTATATGAATGGTATGAAAATGGAATCGGGGGTTTTACAAGAAACAGAACGTCCCAGTTTTCAAAAAAGCTATCAACAGATTCAAAAACAAGCGAGCCAAGAAAAGCCCATGACTGGATTGGAATTGGAAACGATATTTTCTTCCAAATTAGATAAACCCATTCGGGTTGTTTTAGCTGGCGCTGCTGGACAAAAAGTTGTTTCAGCCGGAAATCTATTGGCCTCCGCTGCAACATTATCTGGATTATGGGTCAGTCGAAGAGCCGATTTCCCTATCACAATTCAAACAGGCTTTTCTGTAGTGGAGATTGTCATCAGTCCAGACCCTGTTCTATATTCTGGTATTGTAGAGCCAGATGTGGTTGCCATTATTGCACAAGAAGGAAAATCAAAAGTTGCTCGTCTTACAAAAGCGATGAAAAAAACCTCCGTTATTTACTTTTCAGATGGATTGGACGAAATTGAGACTCAGGCAAAAGTGCTACCCCTAGCCTTCCCAGAAAGCGCTAAAAAAGATGTGAGGAAAAACATATCTGCTTTAACAGCCGGGTTCATTGCAAAGGAATTAAACATATTCCCATTTGAAGCTTTAAAAGAGGCAAGCAAAAAGATTCAGAAACCTAAAATATCCGAAATCAATCTATCCGTTTTTGCTCACTTTGAATAAAAAGTGAGGACTTAGTCCTTTGTCCCTATTGTAGTTTTTTTGCGCCAGTAATAAGTCCAGCACAAATAATGGATTTGATAATACCACCTAAAATGAAAGGATAAAATCCAATCATCATCGCTTCGCTAAATCCAATCCTGAAAATACTCAAATATAAAACGCCAGCCATCAAAATAATTAGCGTGCCAAGCAGACAGTAAATTGCACTGAATCCCATATTTTTATTGAAACCATTTTCGCTTATGTAGCCCATAAAAAAAGAAGCTATTACAAATCCCCAGAGATAACCGGCTGTGGGGCCAATCAAAATATGAGATCCAGCTTTCATACTGGCAAAAACAGGAAGACCTAAAGCACCTTCCATTAAATATAACAAAACAGCCATAGCACCACGACGAGAGCCGAGCATGCTCCCCACCAATAAAACGGCGAGAGTTTGTCCCGTAATCGGGACAGGACTAAAGGGCAAGGGAATGGAAATTTGAGCAAAGAGAACAATGAGTAATGAGCCCAACACGATGGACAAAATGCTTGCGGATTGATGACTCATGTCAAACATCCCGACTTTCTTGAGTGAGATTGTTTTTGTTTTCATAAGCAAAATTTAAGGATGAATTTTGATATTATATCTTTCTTTTTGTTCGTATCTCTATAAACCAAATAATTAAATCAAACCATGATCTGCGAAGGAATAAACATCATTTCCCGCAATAATCAAATGATCATGGATAGAAATATCAATTGAAGCGGTAGCTTCTTTTAATTTTTTAGTGATGGTCAAATCGTCTTTGCTCGGATTTGGATTTCCACTGGGATGATTATGAACAAAAACCAAAGCAGCCGCATCATTCTCTAAAGCACGCTTGATGACCTCTCGCGGATATACAGCTGAAGTGTTGAGTGTCCCCTTAAATAATTCTTCCATTTTAAGAATTTGATTTCTACCATTTAAATAAATAACCATAAAAACTTCATGATTTTTATCTCTTAAATTATGCTTCAAATAAGTCAATACATCATCCGATGAACGGACAAAATCTTGATTAAGAATGCGATCAGACAAATATTTTCGGGATACGGCTTGAGAAAGCTTGAGTCCAAAAACATTTTTATCACCAATACCTTTAATCGCTTTCAAGTCTTTTATATCTGCTTCAAGGACGGCTTTCAAAGACCCAAATTGTTTTAAGGCTGATTTTGCTGGTTGTTTACAATCAGAGCGAGGCGTTCCTAAAGTGAGGAGAAGTTCAATGATTTCATAATCAAGAAATCCCTCTAATCCGTTTTTTAAAAATTTCTCACGCAGACGTTGGCGGTGACCTTCATGACTCGAAGTATTCATGTGTTTAATGCGCTAAAGTGTTTGAGTATGAATGTATTCGCAAATTTGAAAAATATAAAATTTAACATGTAAGCATTATTTTTACTTTTTAAGTGAAATCAGTTTATCTTTGAATTCACGGAGTTCACGCACATTACTTGCTTCAATTTCTCCCGATTCCCATTTTAAATTGAAATCTGTTTCAGAATCAGAACCTCCCTGTTTTTGATATAAGGGATATAAATCAGCCTCATCTCTTGGCTTTCCTTTATGGAGTGTGGCTGTAAGTTGGTAAGCAATATCTTCTACAATATCATCAATGACCCTATCAGGAAGCTGCTTTTCAAGTAATCCTTTTTCAATTTTAGAAAAACGCATACCATGAACTACATAATCTTGATAAGCCTCCCAAGCAAAAGGTGCTTTTTCTTTTACATAATGTGCCATCGCATCAGAAAAAACACGAATCTCATATTGGGCATGACCATCAGATCGTAAACCTATAAAATGAAGCAAGTTATGTAAATCATTTTTCCAATACCATTCGGTGTAAATATTCACAGGCAAAAGAGATCGGGCTAATTCTCGAGCCACACCCGCTTCATTTAATTCTTGATACATGGCAAAACTCCGCTCAGAATTTTCCTTAAAATAGTCCAAGACTTTTTGTTTTAACTCTGCAGGGACTTCCCCAGATCTGCCTTGTTTATTTAGGGCGGATTGAAATTGAATATGTTCTGTCTCCGGATAATAAAATTCATCCCGCGCCTCAGAGTATCGCAGAGAATATTCATTGATATTTGCGGTACGATGGCGCACCCACTGTCGTGCAACAAAAATTGGCATTTTACAATGGAATTTAAATTCCACCATTTCAAAAGGAGTGGTGTGTCTATGGCGCATCAAATAACGGATAAGCCCTCGATCTTGTGATACTTTACTGGTCCCTTGTCCATAACTAACTCGCGCCGCTTGGACAATCGCATCATCACCGCCCATGGCGTCCACGAGACGGACAAATCCTTTATCTAAACATTTAATTGCATCTTCTGGTCTTTGGGTCATTTTTCTCTCACTTTTAATAAATTAATTTACAAAGAATCGGTTGAATGTCTTTTTCGAATTTTATTTCTTTTTCAAGATTTCAAAGGTTTTATCTACTGCCTCTTTTTCTCCGGCAATCAATCCTGGCGTTATCAACGTATTTTTTTGATTATATTGCCTTTGATTTCCGTTCAAATCAATTAATTTTCCACCAGCTTCATTCACAATGCAATTCCCAGCACAAATATCCCATTCATTTTTTGGACGAAGAGAGGCGAAAATATCTGCTTGTCCAGCAGCGGTGAGGCCTAATTTGTAGGCGACAGACCCAATCGGTTTTAATTCGCCAAAGGTCCCATCATAAGGCGCCCATAATCCGCGACGTGTTTCCGAACGGCTATTCAAAATTACCATTTCATTAAGGTTCTCTTTTGTAATGCAATGGATAGGTTTATCGTTCAAAAAAGCACCTTCATCTTTAGAGGCGATAAATATTTCTTTTGTAACCGGATTAAAAAGAACGCCAACAATGGGAAAACCATTCTCAACAAGGGCCACGCTCACAACAAAATTTGGTACACCCTCAATAAATTCTTTTGTTCCATCTAAAGGATCTACAACCCAAACATATTTTTTAGAAAGTCGCTCAGGTGAATCTACTGTTTCTTCTGACAGCCAACCATAGTCAGGCCGTGCTACTAATAATGATTCCTTCAAATAAGCATCGGCCGCATGATCCGCTGTGGTAACGGGATTGTGGTATCCTTTTTCCTGAATCTCATAATCTGCTTTATAATAATTCATTATTAGAGAGCCGGCTTCTTTGGCTGCATTAATTGCAATATTTAGGTTTGAATTCATAACACGGAAGTTAGTTTAAAAATGAAAGGGGCAAAAACGTGAAATCGGTCAATCTTTTTTAAAAATGATCATCTTTTCTCTGTCTTTTCTTGGGGATATGGATAAAGTAGGCCACTCTTCTTTTTCAATTCCCCAACCAGAATTAAAGAGAGATTTAACTTCATCAATACTTGTGGCCCACGGAGGACCGCCTTCTTCCATTGTTTTATCTAAAGGAAACCAAAGTCCAATTAACTGACCGCCAGGTTTTAAAATTGATTGTACCACATCTGCATAATCATTTCTTCGACTCGGATCAATAGCACAAAAACACGTTTGTTCAATAACATAGTCAAAGGTATTTGCGTATTTCTGTTTTAAAGAAAAAATATCATCTTGGATTGCTTGAATATGAACATCTGAATCATTTGCTAATATCTTAACTGCTTTTATGGCGGATGGGGCAAAATCTACCGCTGTAACATCAAATCCTTTTTGAGCAAACATAATCGCATCATGCCCTCGACCACAACCAACAAGACACAGTTTACCTGGATTTAATTCCGTAGCCATTTGTGCAAATATGGGCGTTGGTCCGCCTAAATCCCAACCCAGACTTTCGTCCAAATATTTATCTTCCCAAAATTGAGCATTATTCTCAATAGACATTATGAGATCCTTGTTGATGCTAAAACAGATTCAATAATTTTTCCGTTTTTCTTTTCTACATAGAAAGCATTTTTATGAAGATAAAAAGAAAGTGTTTTATCATAGACTTCGTTTATAAAATGGACTGCCGCTCCACCATCAATACAATAGCCCGCTTGTGATTTTTCATTTTCAAGAAAATCATGGACACTCGATTTTCTATCTTTTTCTTCCAAGTAGTGTGGACAAGCCATCCCCGGTAAAAACCCTAAACACTCTAAAACATTCAAATTGTTTACCCATGAATCCGTAATGCCCTGCTCAAACCAACAAATAGCGCCCGCACTCACGCCAGCTAAAACAACTCCACGATTGTAAGCTTTTTTCAACAATTTATCAATTTTCCATTCGCGCCATACAGCTAACATACTTTTTGTATTTCCACCGCCAACATAAATCACATCTGCTTGATTAAAAAGACTATCTAATCTAGGTGTCCGTTCAAATAAATTGATATGGCTTGGTTCACAATTCAGTTTAGAAAAACACGCATAATAATTAACAATATAGCTTTTGTCTTCTGCGCTTGCTGTGGGGAGGAATAATACTTTTGGTTTTTCTTTTCTCGCTTGTTCTAAAATATATTTTTCAATTTTATTATGTTTTG
>Ga0209449_1001285_pt1 | contig 13509 bp, 19 predicted proteins | sample SaaInlV_100m_DNA_5_FD_184671 | JGI IMG/M metagenome (GOLD analysis project Ga0209449, IMG submission 184671) | Marine microbial communities from expanding oxygen minimum zones in the Saanich Inlet - Saanich Inlet SI073_LV_200m_DNA (SPAdes) (version 2) | ecosystem: Environmental > Aquatic >...
GTAGTTGCATTTTCCTTAATTCCCATTACGCAACAGTAGCCCAAGTAACAGCACCATTAGCTTCAAATGAAACTGAAGTCTCAACCATACCGTCTAGTGTAGTTGATACACCTTTCTCAGTAATGATTGCTAATAAAGAGGCAAACATATCGCCTGTAGTAGCACCTTCAGGATATAACTTTAATGCTACTTCCGCACCTACTGTCATAGCGCCCTGACCAGTTGTATCAATCTCATCCCACATAGCAGTCATTGAACCACTAGCTGAGGTTAAACCTGCTACTTTAGTTCTTGCTGTGTCACCCATACTTGATGTGTCAATAGTATCTGCTGATTCAGAGATACTCCAGTCTTTTACTTCTGCGATTGTAGATGTACCAATTTTTGCTACGCCTTCGCTACCTTTATGAATTGCCATCGTCTTGCTCCTTTACTTTTGTTTTTGTTTTTGTTTTAGACTTCTCCGCCCAACCTTTCGCCTTCATTTCTTCAATCTTTGATGGGTGTGGCGTTACACCTTCTTTATCACCGTTAGGTGAGTATAAAACTACTGCTTTCATTCGTCTCTCCAATATGGAATTGTTACATTCACTTGATAAAACCTGTCATCTGCTCCTATTGTTACAATACTTGCAACACCACAAACAACACCACTAAAAGTCTTGCTGTCAAATATGCTGGCTATTGTATCACTATACTCTCTAACTTTGTTAGTTCCTGTATTCACAGGTGAAAAAACTTGTACCGAGATAACACCAGTATGACGCTTCTTATTATCAATAGCTCTGTAATTACTATTACCGTTTAAGATGTTTAACTTTATCCAGTCGTTATTGTTAGGTACGTCAAAATCAACATTAGCCCAAGCAATATCAGTGTAATTCCAAAACTCTTGAAGTCTATCTTCAATTGCTAATCTTTCATCAACAAAACTCATATTAGACTAGACCTTATTTCATTAACTGTGACTGACAACATGCCATGTGGCGCTTTGCCACTATGACCATGCTCTAATGCAAAGATGTAAGGCAATGAATTAGTTATGTAAATATCTCTCAAGCCACTGTATGTACGCAAGCTTGGCGCTTTCGCAGGACGACCTTGTGATGTGCTTGAAGCGTTATCATCTGTAGATGTATCCATGTGGCTAATAGACAAGTTCCAGTTACCCTTGGCACGACCAGTGTCAACAGGTGTCATTGCAGTAACGCCATCGAATATCTGTAAAGCAACTTTACGAACAGCTATATTTGCCTCAACACCAGTTTTTTTACTGAATGCGTTTAACTCAGCGCCAAACGATTGAATACTCATCCGACTCTCCTGATTGTTAGGGTGTAAGAAGCATTAGCAGGGTCTGTGTCAATCTTATTGATGCTGTATTGCTCTGAATTACGAATGATAGTATCGTTGGTTTTAGGTGTAAACGTAAGCCCCTTAGAGGCAAACATAACACTTAATTCACCAGTGCTTCCTGATACAATTTCACCAGTCTTAGCATTAGCACCCACAATACTAACAATAGCCTTTAAAGCATAAGTAGTCTCTGTGGCTTCTTTCTTGCCTGAGTATATATCATACTTAGCATTCGTTTTAATAACATAGGTTAAGTCTTCTGCAATGTCACCTGTTGCTGTAATTGCTGAACTTACTGCGCTAAGTAACGCATCTCTAAGACCCATTAGCTTCTCACTACCGCCACAGTGCTAAACTTAGCACGAGCATGAATAGAACCCCAACCTCTGAGCATTTCTTGAACAATTGATGGCAATACACCTGCTGTATCTGTTTTATCAAAGGTTAGTGATATAGAGCCAACACTCATACTTTCAAGACCTTTACCTTGAGCGTCACCTGTTGGGTCTGCCGCTATCAAATGTCTAGCAAATTCTGCTGTAGCATTTTTTACGGGTTGTGGTACGATTGTTGAATCAACATTGTAACCGTCATCAGATACGTTTGTTCTGCCCCAAGCTAGTGCTTGAGTGCTAGAAGCCTTGTTGCCTGACCAGTCAATCTTCTCATCTAATATACGAGTAGCCATCTTTAGGGCTATCTCTTTATTAGGTTCTGTAGCACCTGTCCATGTTGAAGCGTATAAATGTGTTGCGTGGTAGGCATCAGCGTCTGATACTGAAACATAGCTATCCGAAGAAGAGCCGTTTGGAGTTGCGTCTAATGCCATAATTTTTCCTTAATAAGTACCCCCAAGGTAATGAAACCAAGGGGGATTTTATCAAACTGTATTAGTTATTAATACCGTTTAACATTGCTAGACCCTTCTCAGAGAAGTTAGCTAAGCCGTTGTAGAACTTAATACGAGTAATAGTCTCGTCTTTAGTCTCACTTGAGCCAATCTCTTCAATAGAAACACCTGCGTTACCAGCAGCAGTTAAGCCAGCGATACCGTGTGTCATTGAACCGTCATCTAATGTACCCATAACAATTGAAGTACAAGTTGAACTTGAACCACGCGTCTGGTTTACAGGGATGTAGTCATTACGGAAGATTGGAATACCACGGTAAGTAGGTACTTGAACGCCTGAAGGTAAAGTCATAACTTCACCGATGCCTGCGCCACCCAATGCTCTAAGCAATGCGTAGTAAGAACGAATCGTACGAGCGTTCATCATCATGTAGTCAACAGTACCGTCTTTATCAGTTACTTTGTCTAAAGTCTCATCTAACAAGTCATAAGATAAAGCAGAACCGTTAGTTGCGCCTGTCTTAGTTTGTGCTGTTGTAGCTAAAGACAATAAACCTGTGATTTGGTTACTTGAACCTGCACCATTGATTAGTTTATCTTGATAAGCACGACCAATTGACTTAGCCTTAGAAGCAACTTGTGCTGCTTTCTGGTCAGTAATGTTTGAACGTGTAGCTTGGATTAAGCCATTCACTTCAGCATCGCCAACTAATGTTGTCAATGTAGAAGTTACAGTATCAAATGTTGCTGCCGCTTTACCTGCAGAAATAGTTGAACCTACGCCAGTCCACTCCGCTGCGCCTAATGCGTTCTCACGGTTGTAAGATAATGCATTACCGTCAATTGCTTGGAAAGGTAAGATGTCATAAAAAGGATTTACTGTAATGACGTTTTCAATAACGCCAGCTACAAGCATGTCCTGTGAAAGTTTTGCTGATTCAGCAAGAGTTACAGATGCCATAATGGAATCTCCTATATATGCCCTTTATTAGTTTTATAGGGCAGTAAAAAAAATATTCTGCTACTATATTACCACGGGTTATATGTAGGGTTACACACCATTCTATGGCGAGTTGACGCTAATATAACATAAAAGAAAAGAAAAAGGGAAATAACTTAATCGGGGCTTAGGGGATTGGGGGATTTCGGACAAAAAAACCCTCTAACTAAAGAGGGTAAAAATGGAGATTTTTTACCTAGGAACTATTTTTTAGCGAATCCGTATTGTAGCTTCTCTAATGCTGTCATATCCTTAGAGCCTGCTCCGACAAAAGATTTGCCATGCTCTGAACCACCACCTTGTGATGATTTGAATAAATGAGGTGCTACGTCTTGTTGACCCTTAACCCACTCCTCTACTGTCATTGGCTCGGCTGAAGAGCTACCGTAAATAATACTTCCAGTAGCGTCATGCGGGATAGCTTGACCATCTTTCAAGGTAAACACAGCTTTAGAACGTAAAAGAATATCATCAATAGCAGTATCAACTACACCTGCCTTAGTTGCTGAATCTCTTACTGCGCTATCAATAACCAAACCTGCTAACTGACTATGAAGAACAGAGTTCTCACTTGTTAGCTTCTCCATATCTACACCATGTGTTTTAATCATGGCTTTAGTACGCTCTTCTAGTAATTCATCAATCTTGCCTGCGTCAATAAGAGTTTTATCTTTTTGGTCTTGTTGAAGTTTAAGCATGTCGTTGTAGTTATCTAAATCGATACCATCAAACTTAGCGCTTAATGTTTCCATATCTTTCAATAACTTAACATTGTTAGTACGGAACTCGTCTAACTTTTTCTTGGTCTCTTCTGATTTGTTTTGTAGGTCTAGAAATTCTTCTTCTGTGTATGTCTTTGGGTCGTCCATTTTATTCTCCGAATAATTATTAAATTGTCTCTGACGTTATGTATTTTACATAAAGTTAAGATATTTAAAGGTTTATTTCTTTTATCACAGAATCTGGCATAAAACGTAAACACGCAGGATAGACGGCTTTAGTTTTTAGTTTTTTGTTTTTAACTAATTCATAAACAGGTAGATTACTACCTCCTTCAACATAATCAAACACATACAGTTTTTCATCGCCATTTGTTATTATTAAATCACTCATCTTAATCTTACCTCAATATCGATTCCCGCCTTTCTCAATTCTGCCTCTATCGCCTTCTTGGACGCTGGTGTTTTAACTAAAATATACTCAACTTCCTCTAGGGTTAGCTTTCCGTATATCTGGGCTTCTACATACTCACCCTTTGTAACTCTAAGCAAATCTTTATAATGAGCTGAAGCCATAAAGTCATCTGCCTCTTTAAACGTGTTTACTGAGGCTTGATATGTTGTGTCTGTAGTGTGCCTAAAATTTCTGTAGAAACTCTCCTCATTAATCTTGTTAATAGGAGATGGTGGTGACGACTGACCAACGCTCGTTGCGTTTCCATTATAAGAGTCGCCAAAGGTTACGGTTGTTCTTTTTCTCACCGAGTCTTTAAACACGATAATATTCTCACCGTATTTAAAATCATCAATTCTATCAAAATCAAACTTGTCTTTAGATGCCACAAACCCATACTTAGGGAAGTTTGTAACATCGTCTATGTCGTCTATACCAAACACATCCTGCTCAAGCCCAATCCTTTCCATCCCTGCGGTTTTGTATGAGCCTTTCCCAGTTTGGAGACTATTCATAACTTCTTTTTGTCTTATGGCTTGTTTTAGATTTTTCTGATTGAAAGCCATGTGTATCTTAACACTATCTTTTGATAATGCTTTTGTAGCCTGTTCACTTAAAACATCAACAGTTTCGCCTGTTATTCTCATACTAACCAAGTTATTCTTTGATGGTGTAATTTCCTCGCCCATAACACGCTTCAAATCCTTATCCCATCCTTGATTTGTTTTCTGTATTTCTTTTCGGGCTGTATCATAACTTTTTTCCAAGTTCACATACGGCACATCAAAGACAACATCATCAACCATTCCCAACTTGCTTTGTAACTGCCCCAAAGTCAGCGGGTTTCCACTCTGGTCAACTAAATCACTAAAGCCTAGTTTGCCGTCTTTCCACAGTTTGCGTTTGCCCTTGCCTAACACATCTTCTTGAAATGCTTTAGGTTTTCCCTTTAGCCACTCTTCATAACCTTTCTTCTTAGATACTTGGCCATCCATACTGGCTCTAGTTGATTCGGGGATTTCTTTCATCTTACGTTTAGCCCCTAACTCTTCCCAACTCTTAATAATTGGTACTTGGGTTGAGCGACAATTCCAATGAGCGGTTACTCCCGGCCACAAAATATTATGACCAATAGGCTTACGGTTGTTATCCCATGTTAAGCCATCAAGGCTTTGGCAAGTGTGAGAAGTTCTATTGTCTAATGTTGCTACCCACTCTACACCTTTAACAATATCATCATTCTCAGCGTAGGTTTGTAGTCTAGCTTCATTTGCTATAGACTGAATACTTGTCCTTACTAAAGCATCAGCACTTCTATAATTCGCATATAGAGCGCCATCCTTATATCTGTTTACTTTCTTACCAATAAGGTTAGAGATTACTTGGTCTGTAGTTTCACCCTTCATCATCCCAGTACGGATTGTGTCAGAAAACTTTAGTCTAAATGCCTCACCTCTTCTAGCCCACCACTCTTTAGATGGTGCGCCTTCAAATATCGTATCACTCGCTATGGCTTTTAACATTCCACGGCTCATAGTCGTAGATGCTAGTTCAGCACTAATGGCTGTATTAAGAGATGCTACTGCTTGTGCTTCAGCCAATGAAGCGACTTGTGAAAGTTCGTCAAGACTATCCTTTGCAATTTGTACATACGAAGTTTTAATAGTCTCACGAGTCTGGTCAAGCAAAACCTTGAGCCTTTTCTTTTGAGTTTGGGGCATCTTAGCACCCCATACGGTAGATTTCTTAATTTCATCTACTAGGTTTGCTTCAAGTGTTTTAAGTTGCTTGAGTACACGTTTCTTAACTGTCGTTTCCAGTCTTTGTAAATCGACTGAATGACCAGTTATCTCGTCAAGTACCTTATCATTGATTGACATTTAGTGACCAGATAAATCAAGTTCACCAACCTGTAAGTCAACCAAGCCTTTCTCTTCTTCAACTGAAACCGCTGGAGGTAATATCTCACCTCTCTTCATATTCCATAAGAATGTCTCATGGCTAATAGCCCCAGACTGCCAAGCGCCCATAAGTGAAGTCATGTCTGCAGAATCAATCTTGGTATCAACAAAGTCTGTATTAAGAGTAATCTTAATATCACCTTTAATACCTTCCCACTCTGCCATAACCTGAAGTGCGTGTGTTACTGCTCTCTCTACAGATTTAACTGTACTGACCAATGTTGAAGCTTCCGCGTTTTGTCTCAATCTAACCGAGTCTGCAGCCTCTACACCTGCTTTCTGTGACTGTAGCAACTGTGCGCCTAAACTAGCCATCATTGAGCGCTTTTCTTCCACTGCCTTTTCTAATGCTTGAAGACCTTGACCACTAAACTCTAAGTAACCTGCGCTACTTTGTGTGTCGGGCAATATCCAAGCTTCACCTGCGCCAATTCTTAATTCTGAATCAGAATCAATACCTGTAACGTAAGGCGTTGGCAGTGCTGTGAAATGACGACCATGCTCTAGGTCAGCTGATGTTCTGTATAACGATATACCTGTATCGGCTAATGCCAACATCGAAGATGTGACTGGTTCAAAGTTAAACCCCTCACCACTCATAGCGATAAACGGAATGCCATCTAAAGCATCACCTCTTTGTGTAGGGTAAATCTCTTGCCATACAGCCCAACCTTTGTTGTCTCTCCAAATACGAACAACGTAATTACCGTCTTCGTCTTTAGTAAGCTCTCTATATTGAATATCATATTCTGATTTGTATTTATCTTTCGGGTCAACCTTTCGGTATGTTTCTTGAAGGACAACAGTATCATCTAACCAGTTTGTAATTTGCTCAGTACAGTAGCCAGTTAAGTATGGGCGTTCATCACTTCGGTCAACTAAGATACCTTGTCTTCCCATTAATAACTGCTCACTAATAACATAACCAATGAAGTCGTTTAACGGAATACCTGTGCCTGTAATATCTCCCAACCATTCTTTGACCTTTTCAGGGGCTTCAACAATAGGCTCAATACGCATTACTGCACCGATAAGACCTTTTACAGTTCTCTCAATACCGTTGTAATACATAGCTCGTAATTTGTAAGCGTCATACTGGTCTTTGTCTTGACCACTAAGCTTAGGCAAATACACCTCACCTCTTGACTTGATGGCATCACTGCCATTATGTGAATCTCTAATGCGTGACCACTGGTTACACGCCTCTACGTAATACGGATGTTTGTTTTCAATGCCCATTCTATGCCCCTATAACCCTTGCCATCTTCGGCTTTCCTAAACGCTTAATCATTGGTTGTAGTGCGTATCTCAACGCATCTATGTAATGATTATTCGCATCAATAATCGTAGGTAATATATCTCCGGTAACTCTGTCAACCTTGTAACTATATTTCACAAACTCACTTGCTGTCTGTAAACATCTAGTGTGAATATGTACCTTCCTAAAACTTCTAATATGCTCAATTCCATCTTCAACACTACCCGCCCACTTATGGACAGATTCAATCTTATATCCTTGTCTTTTAACGAAAGATATAGACTCTGGTCGTGCTGAATCTGCTCTTATTGTATATTGTTTTGACTGCGGTATGGCATCAATTAACTTATAGGTGCTATCCAACTCAACTTGAGTGCCACCAGATTCATAGTCAATGTAAAGTTCCCTATCAATGATATAACATCTTAATACGGCTGTTGGGTCTTGTGAAAAACCCCAGTCTAGCCCGTAATAGAATACAACGCCTTCCGGTGCTTTAAACTCTTCAACGGCAAACTTACCTTTAAATATCTGTGATTCAGATGAAGTCTTACAATGCCCTTCCCAGATGTGAAGATAATCGTCATAGTCTAATTCTTTTTGATATTCTAACTCCTCCCTTAACTCATCACCAAAGTACGGGTTATCCCAATAATTAACCTTAACAACTAATGCGTTATCTCTTTGCTCATTAACAACATACTTAACATAGGTTGGGTCTGTCTCTAGGTTTGGGTTAAACGATACCCATATCTCTGAACCTGCTTTACGAATAGTAGGTATTAGAATATCCCATGATTCATTACTAATCTTTTGAGCCTCTTCCACCCAACAAATATCCACACCCTCTAAAGACTTGATTTGCATCGGGTCGTGCTTTAATCCATGAAAAATAAACTCAGTACCATTCCTGCCAAAGATACCGTCACGGGTTACCCTATAGAAACTGCCAAGTTTTAATATCTCAATACATTGGGATAACAACTTATGTACAGACTGCTTCATTGAGCCTTGTACCTCACGAGTACATAAAACCCGCTTACGTTGTTTCACTCCCATGATTAGAAGTGTTAATGCGAAACTCCAAGACTTACCCGCACCACGCCCACCATAATAAACTTTATATCTATAGTGCTTCCATAGTGGTTTAAATACTCTCGGTATTCTTACTGAAGGTTTTTTAGTCGGCATCTGGGTCAATAAACTCAACGACTAGATTCATGTCTCCATCAATATCCATCTCTTGTCTTTCAATGTACCCTCTGTTTCTACCTATGGTTTTAAGGAAGAAAATAGTAGCCGTCATGTTCTTGTTTTTAATCTCACCCATTAGTACAGATTCAGCAAAATCAATGTTCTCTTCTTTGATATTATCGCACTCTTTTTTAAAGGAGTCGAATTTCCCAATATAATTATAGTAGGTTTGTCTATCTATATTCGCTGCCCTACAAGCGTGAGCAATGTTTCCAGCACTCTCTTTATAGGCTTTTAAGAAGTTCTTTTTGTTATCTTCAGTTATCTGTTTTCTTACTGGTCTTTGTGATGTATCCATTGTCTATCCTTTCTTATTTCGTATGTGATTTGCTTCAGCATCGGGATGAACCTCGTTAGGCTTTGGCATATAATAATTTGCTGTTTTGTATGGGTACATCTGCTTTTTACACGGTGTCATAATTACATATCCATCCGGTGGCAATGCTGACTCAGACTTCATTAAAAAACTTTGCCTTCCACCTTTTGAACACACCCTATGAATACATAAACTCCCTAAATATCTATAGTTGGTATATCCCTCTGAATAAGCAACGCCCGCCCACAAACAGTCATCAAATGAATATGGTCTATTTGGTAGTTGTAAAACAAGTTTAGCTATCTTCTTAGAAAATACAAAACCTCCACCTGTGTATATGAGTTTTTGCGAAACGAACTTATCTTTGTTATCCCTCTTCGCTATTAATGATTCGGTTCTTACCCAGTTACAGCTAATAATTCCTACTTTGCTTTCTAATGCTTTCTCTAATGCTGTTTTGTAATTAGTTTCTTTAATGACTTCCATATCGTCATCCATTGAAACCCATAATTCTGTATCGGGGTATTTCTCTAATACAGACACTTTTGCAGAATGTGGTCCCGACTTCTTATCATGCCATACAAACTCTAACCCCCATTCCTTTCTAATCTTTTGTAATGTTAGGAGGTTCTTTTTTACAATGTCCGGTGTTTCTTGAGCGACCACCACAACCTTGTATTCCGGCATCAGTTTATACAATGAATTAAGACACGCAAATAGTAGTGTTGGTCTATCCCCTGTTGTGGCTACTATAATCCGAGTTTGCTCTACAATCATACAGGGATAACCTTTGTCATTTCCATACATACAGGGCAGATTACTAATACATCTTCTTTAGGCTCTTCATCTGCTACGTCTTCTACATCTAACTCCATTGACATGTCTTCTGTCGCTATTCCAAATACACCGTCTAATGTTCCTTCAAAGAAGTTGAGCGTTTCACTCAAGTTTATAATGCTGTCTAATTCCTTTTGAAGTTCATCCTCGTTCCATTCTGTTAATTCATGAATACGGTTATCAATGATTCTTAACTCTCTAGCCTTCTTGTCGTCTATGTCTGCTATTACACACGGTACTGTATCCCATCCTAATTCTCTTACTGCTCTGAATCGGGTATGACCACTAATGATTGTATTCTGCCTATCAAGAATCAAAGGCACTCTGAATCCATATCTCTCTATTGACTTTACTAGGGCTGGTACAGTTTCATCGTTGTCTCTAGGGTTTCTCCAGTACGGAGTAATGTCATCTAGTTTTATATCTACAATATTCATAGTCCTACCTTCTCTGCTTCAACACCAAATTCAGTACCGCAATGCTCACAGCAAATACTTACAATCCTATCTTGTGCTTTATCTACTCTATCGCCAAATACATTATCAAAACCATCTGCTGACTTTTTAATATCTTCATCTGTTACTTCGCTTACATCTAAACCGAAGCTAGTTGTTAGGGCTGATTCAATCTTCATGTCAAATTCTGACACTAGGTAATCTAATGCTCTTAATTCAACAACCAATAACTCATCATTCCATTCTGATATTTCTTGAATCTTGTTATCAATAACACGGAACTCTTTATTCTTCTCATCTGACAAATCTGACGTTAGACAATCAATCTCTTTCCAGCCTAGTTTTTGGGCAGCCTTTAGTCTAGCGTGTCCTGCTACAACCACGTTATTCTGATCTACTACTATTGGAACTACATAGCCATATCTCTCATAAGCATCTACCAGTTTCTCAACTGTTTTATCATTGATTCTAGCGTTACCTTTGTAAGGCTTTAAATCACTAATCTTTATCTTTGTCGTTTCCATCTATATATTCCTTTCTTAATCGTAGTTGTTTGTCTGATTCCCAAGCGGTTCTGTATTCTACGTTAGCAAATAACTTAGAGAATCCTGTAAGGTGTTTAAGTCTTATAATCTCTTCAGCCTCCATGCCTAACTCTGAACAAATTTCAGCATCTGACATTCCATTCTCTAGCATTTTGAATACCATGTCACTCATACCTTCAACCGAGTGTTTGCCTCTAGCCCTGTTGTGTCGCACAGTTGATGCCATTCTGTCATTGATATCTTTCTTGATTACAACGATAGGTAGTTTGTTTCCAGTTCTACGGTTAATCTCTTTGTTAATCTTACAACAAGTGAATCTATGAAACCCGTCAACGATTGTGTACATATCTCGTTCTTCGTCATAGAATGTTACGACTGGTTGTGTATAACCATCTGCCAAAATGGATGTTTGTAATAACTTCAATTCTGTCTTTGCTACTGAGTTTGGGTTGTAATTATTAGCCTCAATCTTATCTAGGTCAATCCATAAGACATGGCTGATTGGTTGTGAGTCTCTTTCATTAGACATACATATCCTCCGTTACATCTTTTTTTTTCTTATTGTTTGCCACTCTGTAGTTATCCAACAAAGTGAAGTGATAATCGTTCTTTAGGACTGTATTAATACAAACCCTGTAATATCCTTGTAAATGCCCAAACCAAGAATCCCACGTTTTAAAGCGTTTTAATATCTTATCCTTGCCAACACCTTCCGGCAACAAGTTCTCAGCCAAATAGCCTCTATACTCGTGCCACGTCTTAAACATATACGGTAGTTGTTTAGGGCATCCCAAGTCTTTGCCAAACTTGCCTTCGGTGTCAATTCCCTTGAGACGTTGAGTTAACTTAACCCATGTTTCTTTTTCCACTTCTTGAAGGTATTTAAGATTAGATACAGATGTCTCATGGCACAAACTTGATACTCTCATCTCCAGTACCGGAACACCCCAACTAAACTGTTGGTCGTAAACCCTGTTATATTTCCAGTTGTTATCGTGAATTGATTTCCATACGTCTGTATAACTCCAGTCATAGATAGGGTAGAAAGTATATTTGTCATTATCCTTGTCTAGTAACTTACCCCACGTCTCACCCTTGTATGTCACAGCACCAGTTAAAGATAATAAACGAGCCGGAGACTCTTCACCTCTAACGCCACCAATGTTGACTGACTTAGGCGCAAAGTCGTGTTTCATAATAGCTGTAAACATAGCCTTGAATCTATCAGTTCCATATACGTTTTCAGTAATAGCGTATGGCACTCTAGGTCTCATCCACACATCCTCTTTGTCTTTATCCCAGCAGAATATCCACGGGTCATCACTTGAGGTCGCATTAAAGATTTTCATAGGCATTTGAAACCACATAGGCTCTACTTCGTCCGAGGTCATCACCTCTTCCATCAAATCTATAGTTGCTTGAAGTTCCGCCTCTTGGTCAAGGAATAATACCTTTAAGGGTAGTCTATTGCGCTCTCGTGCCACTATTAAAGTTAATTCATATACGACAACCGAGTCTTTGCCACCGCTAAACGATACAACCACATCATCAAATTCATCATATAACCAACGAATCCTTTTAAGGGCTTCATCAAATACGTTTGTTTGTTTATAGATTCTCATAGTTTTAGGCTCGTGAAAATAAGATACTTATCATCCTTATACTTGTAGCCACCATCAAGGTTGAATTCCTCTGTCTCAAAATGATTGCTACTCATACCTGCGTGTTCATAAGTTACAGGTGAATACCCTTCGCCATAGAACATGAAGTAATAGTCATCCTCAATAAACTTGAATTGCGAATTGAAGTATTCCGGATTAACGTAGTTCATTGAACCGAATAAAGATACAAAGGCTGTATGGCTTCGTCTAAAACCGTACCGCTCAAATCCACAAGTCATTGTTTCATGGTGTGGAAACTTCTTATTCAAGATGTCCACCATCCCCTTAGATGGGTCAATGCCTAAATACTGATGTTGGCTTAGTGGCATCATTTCTAATAAAAGACCTGTACCGCACCCTATGTCTAGTATGCGCTTGTCTTTAAGAAGTAAAAGATGTTTCTTGATGCGCTCGTCTTGAGCCTTAGACTTGTCGTCTGAAAAATATGAATCGTATTGCTCAGCAATACAGTCGTAGAAATTCTCTGAATTCATACAAGTGGTTTCCTGTTAATTATTACAGTTAATGCTAAAGGTGCGCCCATTGACCAATACTTGTGGTCAACAACATCCCATATTCGGTATGCCCATCCTTTAAAGTTTTCATTATAGCCATACTTTCTAATCAATAATACGAAATCGTCATAGGGCATCTTTCCAACCCAGTTCTTTCGGACAACGTAATAGTGTGGATTCTTTGGCATAGTTTTAGCAAAAACAAACTCATTAGCCTGTACCGCTTCCTCTACATCCTCTATTGAATAGTCATCTAGCCACGGCATCTCAAAACCTTGTAAATGATTCATTGTTAAAAATCCATACTGAAGTTCTGACCTCACCTGCC
>Ga0209449_1001286_pt1 | contig 13507 bp, 14 predicted proteins | sample SaaInlV_100m_DNA_5_FD_184671 | JGI IMG/M metagenome (GOLD analysis project Ga0209449, IMG submission 184671) | Marine microbial communities from expanding oxygen minimum zones in the Saanich Inlet - Saanich Inlet SI073_LV_200m_DNA (SPAdes) (version 2) | ecosystem: Environmental > Aquatic >...
GCGTGAGACTTTCCATCGCGCGGTGCGCTTTGAGCATCACTGTGCCTGCCGGTGTTTCGTAACAACCACGTGACTTCATACCGACAAAACGATTTTCAACAATATCATCACGGCCAATACCGTGTGCACCAGCACGTTGGTTCAATACCTCCATCACGGTTGCAGGGCTCATGGCTTCGCCATCAATGGCAGTAATGTCGCCTTTAGAATAAGTAATTTCAATATACTCGGCCTTGTCTGGTGCATTTTCAGGAGATACCGTCCAACGCCACATATCGTCTTCTGGCTCTGCCCATGGGTCTTCCAGAATATCGCCTTCATAAGAAATATGCAATAAATTTGCATCCATCGAGTAAGGAGACTTTTTATTTTGTTTTTTGTAATCGATTTCAATGCCGTGGTTTTCAGCGTAATTCATTAGTGACTCACGAGAAGATAAATCCCACTCACGCCATGGCGCAATCACTTGGATGTCGGCATCAAGTGCGTAAGCATTAAGCTCGAAACGTACTTGATCGTTACCCTTGCCAGTAGCGCCATGCGAAATAGCATCGGCGCCCACTTCACGGGCGATTTCTACCAAACGCTTAGAGATTAATGGGCGTGCAATAGAGGTGCCGAGTAAATACTCGCCTTCGTAAATTGCATTCGCACGAAACATTGGGAATACAAAATCACGCGCAAATTCTTCACGTAAATCTTCAATATAAATTTCTTTAACGCCAGCGGCAATTGCCTTGGCACGTGCAGGCTCTACCTCTTCACCTTGGCCAATGTCGGCGGTGAAGGTAACTACTTCACACTGGTAAGTGTCTTGAAGCCATTTAACAATAATGCTGGTGTCTAATCCGCCCGAATAGGCAAGTACTACTTTATCCATTGCTCTTTCCTGTACCCACTTGATGGGTGTTCTTTCCAAATTCAAATATTTTTGTTAGTAGTATTTCATTTTTTTGATTAACTACTTCTACTTTCCATTGCCCTGTCCATGTATGCCAAAGGTTTTTACTTGACCATACACGCCAGCGCTTACCCTTAATATCAAAACTAATCTCAGCCTTGACCTTGTCTTTATGTATCCAACGGTGAGTGATCTTATCACCCGTCAAATGTCGGATATTGGTAAAGAAGTAGATTTTACCTAAAGAATTGTCTGCTTCAGTAATTATCTCGATTGGCTGTCTATCAGCCACATCAGTAGCAAATACTGCTTGGGAAATATTCTCATGTGGCCACTGTGCAAAAACATTAGTGGTTAGTAGTAACAATAATAACGCTATTTTTTTATTCATCAATTTACCCAAGTAATCACGTGTTTATAAATATCTTGCTCTTGCACTTCATCATCTCTAAAAGTGCGTCCACGTACAGAAATACCAGCCAAGTGCACAGAGTTACTATCGCCACTGATCAGCGGGTGCCAATCAAACAAATCTTTACCTTCAGATAATAACCGATAAGCACACGTATCAGGAAGCCAATTAAATTTATCGCCCCAGTCAGGGTAAATAGTTAAGCAGTCTGGCACTAAGGATTGGCGTGTTTCATAATGTGGACACTGGCAAGTTTCTTCATCTAAATAACGACACGCCACATCGGTAAAATAAATTTCATCAGTGTATTCGTCTTCTAGTTTGTGCAAACAACAACGACCACAACCATCACAAAGTGACTCCCATTGAGCTCGGCTCATTTGATCCAATGCGAGTGTTTGCCAAAAATTTGATGTTTGCTTATGCGTCATTTACACTACTTTGCAATAGAAACCAGATGCGTTAGAATTTGCCTGCCTTCTTGATCACCTTGGCGCGCTGAATTACTAGCCCAAAAATAAGCAGATTGATAATTAGGCTCAACACCAACACCGTTGATATACATCATTGCTAAAGAATTTTGAGATTGAGTTAACCCTTGATTGGCAGCGGCCTGCATTAACTCAAAGGCCTTTGCATTGTCTTTTGGGACTAATGCACCAATACTAAACAAAGTACTTAAGTTGTGTTGAGCAATTGGGTTGCCTTGTTTAGCACTAATTACCAATTTTTCAACATTACTCATAACCTTGGTGTTGTCGGCTAATGATTGTGCAATTTGACTTTCATTAGGAATTAAATTAAGCCTAGGTTTATTAAAATCAGTACTAACAACTAAAGGCTCTGGATCATGTTGAATTTGCGCTGTTTCTAAGTCAATATCATTCGACTCAAGGACTTCAATATTATTGCTATTGGCTTTTTCTTCAGCGATTTTATCTGCTGCTAGTTTTACTTCACCTAATAATAATTTTGCCGGTGCGTAATTTTTTTGTGCAGATAGCTCTAACCATTTAACCGCGTCTTGTAATAATTGCTTTTGCTGGTAAAGATGGCCTAATTGGAATTGAGCAATAGAATATCCACCTTCTGAAGATCTGTGTAAATAAACTTTAGCCAAGGTTTCGTCTCTACCAACAATCTCACCTTGATTGTAAATTTTATACAGTTGGTACTGCGCTAATGCATGCTCTTGTACTGACAAATTAAGCAACATTGAAAGTGCTTTTTCTGGATCTTTATCAATGCCTTCGCCTGTTAATAACAATAAAGCCAGATGGTAACGAGCTTCTATATTGCCTTGATTGGCTGCTTTTTGATACCAATAAGATTCTTGCTCGGCATCTTTTTCAACGCCTTGGCCCAACTTATATCTGAGTGCTAATAAATATTGCGATGGCGCGTACCCACCTTTGGCAGATTTTAGTAGCCATTCAGCTGCTTTTATGTTGTCTTTATCTACGCCTTCTCCTCGCAGATAGCGCAATGCTAATGCGTGTTGTGATACGGCCAAGCCCTGATTAGCTGCGGCTTGATAAAGCTGTAAAGCTTGGCTAGCGTCTTTATCTACGCCATTGCCTTTTGCGTATAACGTTGCCAGTTGATGCTGCGCCTGGGCGTGATTTTGTTCAGCAGCTTTGTTGTACCAATTTAGCGCTTGAGGCAGATCTTGATTAACCTGAGTGCTTTGATGATAAATTTGTGCTGATAAAAACTGCGCATCAACATCGCCTTTTTCAGCAACTAAAAGCGCCCATTTAAGTGCTGCTGCGTCATCCTGATTAACCAAATAACCTCGATTATATAAATCTGATAAACGAGACTGTGACAATGTAAACCCTTGATTAGCCGACTTTTGATACATGAGCAATGACTTCATTGGCTCACCTTTGCGTTCAAAAAAGTCTGCCAAATAATATTGCGCTTCAGCATCTAGTTGTATGGCTGCTTTTTCATACCAATGTTGAGCCAATCTTAAATCTTTTTCAGTGCCTAAACCTATTTCATAAAGCTTGGCTAATTCTAATTGTGCTGGCGCAAAACCAAGTTGAGCCGCTCTCTCATACCAATAATGAGCTTGATTATAATCCACAGCAGAGGCTTCACCTTGATGATGCATTTTGGCTGCTTTGTATTGTGCATCTACAAAATCTTGCTGGGCAGATTGTTCATACCAGATTAAGGCTTGTTTTAAATCTTGATCGACACCTATGCCGTAATAGTAATCTTCAGCCAAACTAAATTGAGCTGTTGCGTATCCCTGTTGGGCAACTTGGGTGTACCAATAAAAAGCCAACTTAACATCTTGTTTGACATTAATGCCTTTGTGATACATGTTGGCCAGGCTAAACTGTGATCGTGCATCGCCACTTTTGGCAGATTTTTTTAATTTTGTGTGTAGTTGTTTGGCAGACAATGATCGTTCGTCAACAGATTCGTCTAAATGTTGTTTGACTGTATCATGGCCTTCTTTTGGCTGTAGCAGTTGCAATGCTTGCACAGGTAACGCTAAAAGTAACAACAGTGAAATAAATTTAATCATGACTTATTTTAATCTATTTGAGCGAATAATCGACCCATTCCAATAGCGACGCCGGCACAGTTAGGTAATGATGGCTGGATACCCTCTAAATAATCTTTGTTTAAATCAGGCGTGTATTTTTTAAGCATTGCACGCTTTGCTATTTCCTCTTCAAATACAGCCCTATATTCATCAACATGGCGTAACTCATCATAGCCATTGGCGATTTCCACACCACTCATATACAACTCAAATCGGTGTGCTACTTTGCCCTCTACTTTAGCCAAAGCAGCCTGCATGGCTGGATAATCGAAAATAAAACATAGCGGCAGTTTTTCTAATTTTGGCTCAATCAAATGCGTAAAGAGTAAGATTTGCAAATCTTCAATCCATTCGAAATCAGTACTTAGGTCATGTTTTCTAGCAATTATTTTAAGCGCATCGAAATCAGTATTAAGAATGTCAATATCGCCGTACTCAAAAAAAGCTTGTGCATAAGACAGCTTGGTTACTTGAGAATCAACTCCCAATGTTTTTAACAACTGGGTAATATCATCCATCAACTGATGAATATCAAAGTCTAGGCGATAGTATTCCAGCATTGCGAACTCATTAAAGTTATGAGAGCCATATTCATTGTCGCGGAAAACCTCACAAATTTGATAGATATCGCCACTGCCATTCGCCAAGAATTTTTTCATCTCTAGCTCTGGAGAAGTGTGTAAATATTGAGTTTGCTCTGCATTAATATCTTGGTTGAGCCTTACACTCAGCGAATCAATGTAAACATCAGTAGCCGGAGCGCTGAGTAGTACAGATGTTTGGACCTCTAAAACACTTTGATCGTTAAAATAACGACGAATTTTTTGTAAAAAATCGTTATATTTTTTAAGTTCTTCCCGCATATTCGTTTGTTCTTGTATCTACTTTCACCTTCTCGCCAATACTGATAAATAATGGCACTTGAACGACCACACCTGTGTTCATCGTAGCTGGTTTACCACCCGTACCTGCAGTATCACCTTTAAGACCAGGGTCGGTATCCACCACTTCGAGCATGACATGATTAGGCGGTGTCACTGAGATTGGATTGTCGTTCCAAAGTGTTACCACGCACATGTCTTGCTCTACCAAATAACCCCTAACATCGTCCATAGCGTTATCATTAATCATATATTGCTCGAAAGTGTTTAGATCCATGAAACTCCACTCACTACCGTCGTTATACAAGTATTGCATATCCAACTCCATTACATCAGCACCCTCTACAGATTCGCCTGACTTAAAGGTTTTTTCTAGGGTTTTTCCGGTGATTAAATCTTTCAACTTAACCTTATTAGAAGCTTGACCCTTGCCAGGTTTACGAATCTCATTATTAATAATTGAACAAGGATTGCCATCCAGTATTAGTTTCAAGCCATTTTTAAATTGACTGGTAGAGTAATTCGCCATTTTTTAACCTATTAAGTGTAAAATTCAAGCATCTCATTTTACGCACTTTTTCATGCATATACACGAATACCAAGCCAAATCCTTGTTTAGGCAATTCAATATTAAAACCCCTGAAGCAGTACTGATTGACCATGTGTCTCAGGCCAAAAATGCTTGCTCATCATTGGGCGGTGAACTTTGGGTGGTTAAAGCACAAGTGCATGCTGGTGGACGCGGTAAAGGTGGTGGTGTAATTTTATGTCGTAGTATTAAAGAAGTGGAAAAAGCTTGCAATCAATTGTTTGGCTCAAACTTAATTACCCCACAAACAGATGTCAAGGGTTTACCGATTAATCAGTTGTTGATTGAAGGTGGGCAAAATATTGAACGCGAGCTTTATTTAGGTTTACTGGTTGATCGTCAAACTCAAAAAATCACAGTGTTAGCCTCAACTGAAGGCGGTATGGATATTGAAAAAGTGGCTGCTGAAACACCCGATAAAATTATTAAATTTGGCGTCGACCCACTGGGTAATTTAACAACCGAAGATTGCCTTTCAATCGCTGAAAAACTTAACCTCGAAGGTGATCTTGCCAAACAATTTAGCAACGCACTTATTGGTCTTTACGTCATTTTCACCACTAAAGATGTAAGCCTTATTGAAATCAACCCGCTCATCACTACAGCAGAAAACAATTTGCTGGCGCTTGATGGAAAAATCGATTTTGACGATAACGCTCTGTATCGACACGAGGACATTGTTAAGCTACGTGATACTTCACAAGAAGATGAAAAAGAAAATGAAGCCAGCGAACACCAGCTAAATTACATCTCACTAGATGGCACCATTGGCTGTATGGTGAATGGTGCAGGCTTGGCTATGGCGACTATGGATTTGATTGAGCACCATGGTGGCTCACCAGCTAACTTTTTAGATGTGGGTGGTGGCACAACTGCTGAGCGTGTGGCTAAAGCTTTTGAACTTATTCAAACTGAAGCCAACGTTAAAGGTGTTCTGGTTAATATCTTTGGCGGTATTGTGCGTTGCGATTTAATTGCTGAGGGCATTCTACAAGCCATTGAAAAGGTTGGGCTAAACCTACCGATTGTTGTAAGGCTTGAGGGTACTAACGCCCCAGCAGGATTAAAACTTTTAGATGATTCTGACTGCGATATCCACACTGAAGCAGACCTCACTCAGGCAGCTATTAAAATTGTAGCATTAGCAAAAGGGGTATCAGCATGAGTATATTAATTAATAAAAATACTAAAGTAATTACTCAAGGCTTTACTGGCAAGCAAGGTACTTTTCACTCTGAACAATCAATCGCTTATGGCACACAATTTGTGGGTGGTGTAACGCCAGGCAAGGGCGGACAAACTCACCTAGATTTACCTGTGTTTAACTCAGTCAAAGAATCGATGGATGAGACGGGTGCAAATGCCACCATGATTTACGTACCACCGCGTTTTGCCTACGCTTCAATCATCGAAGCTATTGAAGCAGAGATGCCAGTAATCGCCTGTATTACTGAAGGCATTCCTGTACAAGACATGCTTAAAATAAAAGAAATTTTAAAAGATTCAAATTCAACTTTGATCGGCCCAAATTGCCCAGGCGTTATTACTCCAGATGAGTGTAAACTCGGTATTATGCCTGGCAATATTCACCAAGCAGGCAACGTGGGCGTGGTGTCACGCTCAGGTACGTTAACTTATGAAGCTGTACACCAAACCACGCAAGCCGGCCTGGGGCAAAGTACGTGTATTGGTATTGGTGGTGACCCCATTCAAGGCATGAACTTTATTGATTGCTTGGCATTATTCGAAGCTGATGAACAAACCAAATCGATCATCATGGTGGGTGAAATTGGCGGCTCAGCTGAAGAAGAAGCGGCAGAATATATCAAATCTAACGTGTCTAAACCTATCGTGTCTTACATTGCTGGACTTACGGCGCCAAAAGGCAAACGCATGGGTCATGCTGGTGCGGTGATTAGTGGTGGCAGTGGCAAAGCCATCGATAAAATCAAAGCACTTGAAGCTGCAGGTGTGGCAATATCTCCAACCCCGGCTACTATGGGCTCCACCCTAGTAGAAATTTTAAAATAATACTAATGACTGAGGAAGGCAAGGCCTTCCCCACATATAAAATATGAAAAAACCCATTGTTGTTTTAGGTATTGGTGAGCTTGGTAGTGTTTTTGCTCGCGCTTTCCTTAAAAATAATTATCCAGTCTACCCAATCACTCGTGCCACAGATATTGATGAATTAAAAGTCAGCATCGACCCCGAACTAATTTTGGTTTGCGTGGCAGAAGGTGATCTACAATCTGCACTGTCTTCTATTCCTTCTGAATGGAAAGATCGTGTGGCGATGATGCAAAATGAGCTTTTACCTCGTGCTTGGGAAGCTTACAACTTTACAAACCCAAGTATTATTTCAGTTTGGTTTGAAAAGAAAAAAGGCATGGATTCTAAAGTACTAATATCTTCACCAGCTTACGGTGCAAAAGCTCAAATACTCTGTGACTCGTTAGCGCTAATTGATATTCCTGCTCATGTTGTTGCCAATGAAGATGCATTATTATTCGAGCTGGTACTTAAGAATCTTTATATCTTAACCACCAATATTGCCGGGCTGGTAATTGAGCCTGGCGCTAATGTAGATGACTTACGCAATAACAATCTAGCACTAATGCGTGATGTATCAAAAGATGTACTAACTTTACAAGCTCAGTTGACCGGACAGTCTTTTGATGAAAACCAATTAGAACAAGGTATGATTAAAGCTTTTGAGGGTGATTTAAATCATGGTTGTATGGGTAGATCAGCACCAGCAAGATTGAATAGAGCCTTAGAATTGGCAAAAGAGTTTAACCTAGAAGTGCCGACTCTTCAAAAAATCAAAGACCGTCTTTAGCTGTTCATTTTTTCGTAAGTTTTTTCAATCTCTTGTTCTAATGCCAACAGTGAAAAGCCACGAACTTCTTCAATAAACTTCTGCCCCATAAAGAACACTTGCACTACTGGCAATGAGAAAACCCCGTGCTGTGCACAAACTTCTTGCAGTTGTTCACAATCAATATAAACCATTTCCAAATCTGGGAATTTTTTCGAGAATTTATCAAAAATCTGAGGCTTTATGGTTTGGCATACGCCACAATGTGCGCCACCAAATAAAATTAATACCGCATCTTTTTCGCGTTTTAGTTTGTCTAATTGACCTTGGTTTTCTAACTGATTCATAACTGCTCTCCTAATTGGGTAAAGAATACCTCAAAACTCGGTAAATCTAGTTGTGATTCTCTTTGCTTGGCACCCCACATCGGCTCTGGAAAATAACTATCGACTTCAAAACGCGCCATTACATGCCAATGAACATGCGGCAACATGTTGCCAAATGATGCAATATTTATCTTATCTGCATTGAAATATTCCAACATTGATTTTTCAGTAAAATCAATAATACGGAAAATTTCTAATTTTTCTTCTGGTGTGCACTCGCTAAATTCTTTAATCTTACGTTTAGTAAAAACCTTAATCCAAGGGATTTCGCTCGCCTCTACTTCAACACTCACTAACTCATTTTCAAAAATCATATTAATCTCTCTATTGTGTTGGCTCTTGAAAATCATCAGCACGCAGTGTGTTGATTAACGTCAAAAATTGTTCGCCATATTTTTCATACTTTACCTTTCCAACACCATTGATTTGCAGGAACTTTTCTTTATTATTAGGCAAGAAGTACGCCATTGCCTGTAAAGTTTTATTGTCAAAAATAACATAAGCAGGCATTTTAGTTTCTGTTGCAATCTCCAATCTCAATGCTCGGATAGATTCAAATACACTTTCATCGAAATTATATTTAGGTTTTACAGATTTTTTAGATGGCGATGGATTTTTGCTACTAATATTAAAATTCACCGCACGAATATCAACAGATTCTTCAGATTTTAAAACAGGTCTGGCTTTGTCAGTAAGTGCTAAATTTCCATACTCACCACCCACTCGAATCAATTCCAGCTCCAGTAATCTATCACCAATCATCTTCCATTGCGATTTACTAAGGTCTTTTCCTATGCCGTAAACAGATAATTCTTCATGCTGATTGTTTAGAATTTTCTGAACCTTAGAGCCTCTTAATACATCAATAATGTAATTCTGCCCAAAGCGCTGTTCGGTTCGGTAAATGGTTGATAAGAATTTTTGTGCTAGTTTGGTAATATCTTTACGTTCAGTATCGGGTTCATTACAATTGTCGCACATTGTTTTACACGGCTCGTTATTTTCATCAAAATAACGACTTATCGCTTGATGACGACAACCTTCAGAGAAAGCGTATTGCTTAACGGTATTAAGTTTTTTAAATGCTAAATTACGGTAGTCTTCATTTTCTACTTCATCAATAAAGCGACTGAGTACACCTATATCAGCAGTGCCATATAACAACAAAACCTCACTTGAAACCCCATCTCGACCCGCTCTTCCAATTTCTTGATAATAGGCTTCAATAGTTTTTGGTATCGAAATATGGACAACAAAACGAATATCACTTTTATCAATACCCATACCAAAGGCAATAGTCGCCACCATAATGTCAGTTTTCTCACCAATAAAATTAGCGAAAGCAGACTTTCTATCTGCTGGACTTAATCCTGCATGATACGCCTGTGCCTGAAAACCTTGTTCTTGTAGAAATTTAGCCAGAGATTCGGTCTTGGCACGAGACTGCACATAAATAATACCTTGCTCATTTTTTCGATTTTCCAAGAAATTTAATACCTGCTGATAGCCATTTCCTTGTCTAACATTAGCATTAATATATAAATTATCACGGAACACTGTGCCACGGATAATGTTTTCTCTTTGTTTGAAATTTAACTGTGCAACAATATCTTTTTCAACTTGTGGCGTTGCTGTAGCAGTAAAGGCCGCAACACTAATATCAGGAAAACGTGTTTTTAATAAGCCTAATTCTCGGTAATCAGCACGGAATTCGTGACCCCATTCACTCACACAGTGTGCTTCATCAACGGCAAAGAACGCAATGTTTAATGAATCTAAAAATGATAAGAAATAATCATTATTGAGACGCTCTGGCGCAACAAATAAAACCTTAGTCTCTTGATTTCTCAGCGCATTTTCAGTTGCTCGTATCTCTTCCATGCTTTGCATAGATGACAGCATGGCCGCACTAACCCCCTTGCTTTCTAAGCCTAGAATCTGATCTTGCATTAGCGCTAACAGTGGCGACACAACCACCAAAATACCATCCATTAACAACGCAGGCAATTGATAACAAAGTGACTTTCCGCCACCTGTTGGTAAGATTAATAAAACATCTTCACCGGCTAAAATTTTATCAACTGCTTGTTCTTGTAAGGGGCGAAAAGAATCAAATCCAAAAACTTCTTGTAAGACCTGATCCTTATTATTTGTCACTATGTTTTTCCAAAAGCATGGCATCTCCGTACGAGAAGAATCGATATTTATTTTCAATCGCATGCTGATATATTTCCATCATCTTATCCCGACCAATAAACGCGCTTACCAACATTAGTAGTGATGATTTTGGCAAATGGAAATTGGTAATCATCATATCCACTACTTTGAACTCATAGCCTGGGTAAATAAAAATATCCGTCTCTTCTTTAGTTGCTTTTAATTGCCCGCTTTTTGCGGCTGACTCCATCGAACGCACAGCTGTGGTGCCTACAGCAATAATTCGCCCGCCATCGGCTTTGGTTTGATTAATTTTATCAACCGTTGTTTGATCAATTTCAAAATATTCACTGTGCATTTTGTGATCCGTTATTTTTTCAGCCTTAACCGGCTGAAAAGTGCCTGCCCCCACATGCAGAGTAACAAAACAATGATCAATACTTTTTTCTTTTAAAGACGCTAGTAATTCATCATCAAAATGTAAGCCTGCTGTAGGCGCTGCCACCGCCCCATCTTCTTTAGCAAATACAGTTTGATAGCGTTCAAGATCAGCCTGCTCATCACTGCGTTCAATATAAGGTGGCAAGGGGATATGCCCCACGTTATCGAGCAAATTAAGCAATGAGTCAGTGACAAAATCTAGCGTATAAAAGCCGTTTTCCTTGCCAATAACCTGAACCTTGTCACCATTTTCAAGTGTGATAAAACTATCAATTTTTGGCGCCCTAGAAGCCTTCATCATGGCTAAAACTTGGCGCTCATTGAGTAAGCGCTCAATCATAATTTCAACCTTGCCGCCTGAGGCTTTATGACCAAATAACCGTGCAGGAATAACCCGAGTATTGTTCATCACCAGCAGATCACCTGGTTTAACAAATGCTGCTATATTATGAAAAAATGAATCGACAATAGTCGATTGTGGTACTAAAAGACGTGAATCTGTTCTATTTTTTGGTGGATTCTGGGCAATGAGTAACTTCGGTAAGTCGAAGTCAAAATCAGTTAATTTCATGTTTTGTAAAATAAACCAATACTTGGTAAGCAGCGCTGACAATCGCTCTTGGAGTGATCGTCGCACCAGTAAACGAATCAAACACACCACCATCACGCTTTACTTTCCAATCGCTCTTCTGAGGGTTGAATAAAGACAGCCCAGCAAACTGTTTAATCCAATCTGATTTTCTGGTTTCTATCTTGTCACCTAGACCTGGGGTTTCTTTATGTGTGATTACTCTAACACCCAATAATTGATGGCTGATATCAAACCCAGTTAGTAAACGGATATTACCGTTATAACCATTGGGGTAAGTATGTTCGACCAAATAAGCAAAGACTTTTCCTTGTCGTTTGGCAGGGTAAATACCTACTTCTTGATTTAATCCGTGTAGCTTTATCTCTTTTGAAAACTTATCTTCAAGAATATTATTGTCATAGCTTAATACCAATTCACCAAGACGCTTGATGAGCAGCTGATCTTCGTTGTATTTGATTTTTTCCTTGGTGGTGTCTTGCGTTAATGTGACAAAAAACACACTAATCGCTGTAAAGATCAACAACAAAACACCAGCTTTTAAAATTGAATTTTTCATCATTTTCCAAACACCTTGGGCTGTGTGTAATAGTCAATCAATGGTACGATCATATTCATTAACAATACCGCAAAAGCCACACCATCTGGGTAACCACCAAATACTCTAATCACCACAACCAAGACACCCATTAAAAACCCATAGATTAACCTACCCTTTGGCGTTGTGCTTCCTGATACTGGATCGGTGGCAATAAAAAATGCAGCCAGCATTGTTGCACCTGAAACTAAATGGAATTGTGGAGGAATATAAATCTTATCATTACTTATGAATAACAATGTTGACACCACTAAAACACCTGCAATAAAAGCGACAGGAATGTGCCAAGTAATAATTTTACGAGCTAATAGGTACAATCCGCCTAATAAAAACCCAATATTAATCCACGATTGACTAATTGAATACACGTTAAGCTCATGGATTAAATAACCTAAAGATAATTGGGTTTTAACGTCATCCAGTCGGGTGGCGCCACTCAACCCATCAACAGAGATTAAGTTAAAAATCACATCAAGGCTTTGGCTAAAACTTAAAAACTCACTTACCCAAGTAGTCATTTGCAACGGATAAGAAATTAGCAAAAATGCATAGCCCAACATGGCTGGATTAAAAGGGTTATTACCTAACCCACCATAAAGTTGTTTGCCAAAAATAATGGCAAATGCCACACCCACTACAACAATCCACCAAGGCGCAATACTAGGGATGGAAATTGCCAATAAAACAGCGGTTAAGATTGCTGACCCATCACTAATTGATGGCTTAATTGGGCGATTTCGAATACTTAAAAAAGCAGACTCAACTGCGATTGCTGCCACTATAGCTAACACAATTTGTACAATAACACCCCAACCAAAGAAGGTGTAAGCTGCAACAACACCTAACGCCAAAGCGTAAATGACTTGGCGCATCATTTGATTAGTACTCAATGTATTACTGTGCATCATCTTTTTTCTTCTTTGTTTTCTCAACACGCGCCATGGCAGCGGCTATTTTGTCTTTTTGAGATTTGTCATTGGCCATTTTTTTCTTTAGTTCTTCTTTTTTAGCGGCCATCATTTTAGTGCGCTCTTGCTTATTACGCTCTAAACGATATTCTCTAAATTCAAATCTTTCTCTGGCAATATCCGTTCGATATTGATCTTCAGTATTCTTACGATACAACGCTTTAGCAAAAGAAAAATACTCAGCTAAAGGAATGTGACTTG
>Ga0209449_1001293_pt1 | contig 13420 bp, 7 predicted proteins | sample SaaInlV_100m_DNA_5_FD_184671 | JGI IMG/M metagenome (GOLD analysis project Ga0209449, IMG submission 184671) | Marine microbial communities from expanding oxygen minimum zones in the Saanich Inlet - Saanich Inlet SI073_LV_200m_DNA (SPAdes) (version 2) | ecosystem: Environmental > Aquatic > Marine...
TGTTGATGTCATTGACCGTGAGCAAATCATTTTGAAGTGCATTTCTGAAATATTCCTGAAATTTATCTTTACTCTGCATTGCAAGGTCATCACTAAAAGTAATCCAAACAAACGCCTTGTCTTCATCCCAGTTTGGTAATCCGTTCAGTTCATTGATGAAAGAAGCAGATGTAAATGTTTTACCACTTCCTGTGGGTGATTTTAAAATAAGTGGTAAATGTCTATCTGGATTTACCCAAAGTCGAACAAAGATTTCTTTCAGTTCGTCTATAGCTTCTCTTTGAAATGGTAGTGGATTAAATTTTGCCATCAGTCGCTCAAATTATAAATTGTTTTATACACTTCAAGAATGGGTTGTGGAATGGGTTTGACTTCAATATCATCTCTATCATCAAATTGGTCTGCAAATTCATTTTCACCCCAACTAAACACATAAACAGAAACAGAATTTTCCAACGCTAAAACTTTTTCCCGAAATTTTTCAAACTGTTCTAACTCTTCCCTGAAATAAACGGCGGTAAAATGTTTTTCATTGTGAAAGAACTGGTAAAAATCAGTTTGATAATCTTCCATTTCGTAAAGTGTATTTTCAGCGATTGCAAGCATTTCACCGGCGTGGTGGGCTAATTCTGTTTTGTCTGTATCATTTGCACCTAAAATGTTGTGTTCGCCGACAAAAGCGGTTTTGAAATATTTCACTGAATTACCCAATCCAGAATTATTACCCCATCCATTAATAATATTGTTTATTCTTGGATAACACTTATCACTCATTATTCGATTTTCATCATTTGTTATCAATATGAATTTATCAGAACGATCTGAATCTGTATTATTCTCAAGAACACAATGACCTAAACTGCCAGAGCCAGCAAAAAAATCTAATACAGTATTTTGTTTATTTTTTAGTAATGACAGTTTTAATAAATGATTTAAAAAATCAATTGGTTTCTTCCCACTACGAAATTCAATACCCCCTTCGTGCCTACAATTACCAAAATTATCAGAGAAATCCATATAGTTGATTATTGTTTTTTCCTTTTGATAATCTTCAATATTTTCTAATACATCATTTGGAACTCCTTGGTAATATTTTCCTTTGGTTGCATTTGCTCTTTTAGGCCCTGTAAAATATCGATAATCAAATTTATCATTCCCTATATCGTAAACTTTATAAAGAGTTTTTAACCCATCTTCAGCCTTTCGGTCTTGCAAATAATCTCTAAAAAATCTACCTGAAGAATTACCATCTAAAACTGCACCAGAAGCCCATATTTCTTTTAAACCGTCTAATGTTGGTTCGCCTTTTTCAATTTCGTATGTGCCTTCTTTGAATATGTCAACTCTTTTTCCGCCAAGCTCAATAGTATTACAATTACCAGTTTCTTTAATAGACCAATTAAATTTTTCAATTTCGTATGGTTTAGTTTGTTTTTTAAGACGCGCAAATGGGCTCTTGCCATAGATTAGAACTTGTTCTAATAATTTCTGATACCCCATATCTTCTACTAAAGTTTTTTTAGCATATCTTACTTGAACAAAAAGAGTCATCAAGTGATTATTAGCACCAAAAAGTTGATCGCATAAGATTTTCAACTGTGCAAATTCGTTATCATCAATATTTATCATTATCAGCCCTTCATCTGAAAGAAGAGATTGGGCTAATTCTAACCTTTTATTTATAAATGATAACCAATAACTATGTCGAAGCGGATGGTCTTTGGGAACTTCAGTTCCATCAGGATACTTATCTAAAAGTCTTTTATCTTTGTATCTAAAATCATCTTTGCCGGTGTTGTATGGTGGATCAATATAGATTACATCAATTTTACCTTTGTGGGTGTAGTTCAAACAAGTGAGAGCGTGGTAATTATCGCCTTCAATTAAAATGTGGGTGGGTTTGCCATCGTCATTTACAATGGCTTTGTCTTTTACTTCTTTGAGAATGGGAAGTTTGTTTTCTACATCATCTTCAAATGCTTCCGGCACATCTAACCAATGCAAGCCATAAGTGTCTTTTTTTATTTTGTGATGGGTTCGCTTGAGTTGTTTCTCAAGTTCTGCGATTCGATCTAAATATTCTTGTTCTTTTTCCGTTTTCATAAATTGCTTATTTTTTGCTCAAATTCGTCCATAAAAAGTAATCATTTTCCGCTTTACATTTTTGTATAAACAAAACAGCCACCTTTAATATTTTTTATAGTTTATTGCATTTCAAATACTGACGCACAACCCGTTTCTATACAGCACATTTGCATGAATACGCGCTCAATTGATGTACTATGCTGTGTTTTCATTTTATTCCCCTAAAATGCAATTCATTTCAAAGTTTAGTATTCCCATTCCTCTTCAGAAAGTTAATCAATTTATTTCTTTATTGCTTTAAATAGATAGATCCCTTCGCCGTCCTTTTTGATGATGTCCATTGCGACGTCCGAAAATCCATTATCCTCTAGAAATTCCTGAACGGCGTCCGGATTTGACAGAGGACCATCACCGTGTCCGCAGCCGCCACCTTCCACGACTTCATCCGAAATAAAACATCGTCCGTTTAACTTTAACACCCGCCGGATTTCCTTTAATCCCTTTTTCGGATCTGTCCAGTGATGCAGTGAATTGATTGCCGTTACGACAGAAAAAGATTCGTCCGCAAATAGTTGGTCTTCCGAGGATTCTTCTAAAAATGAAATGTTTGCATAGGATGCGTCGGTTTGCTCTTTGGCGATGCGAATCATCGCCGGCGTGGGATCAATTCCTATCACAGTTCCTTCCGTCAATATTCGGGAAGCAATGCGGCAGGCGGTCCCTGTTCCGCAGCCGATATCGAGCAAAGTGTCATCCGCTTTCAGACTGATTGCGTTTATGGTCATTTTATTGGAAATGTGATCGCCGTATTCGGAAGCGTACCATTCGGCAGCGGCTTCGTCCCAGACTGGTTCGTGGTTCTTGTGCTCGTGCACCATTTATTTTCGATTGATCAGAAACACAGCCGTCATACCGCACAGCATTCCCGCCGCAGTTGTGAGAGTTATTTTTTCACCGAGATAAATTATGGCAGTTAGCATGGCAATAGCCGGAACGGAAAAGATAAATGCGCTCGCCTTTTCGCTGCCGAGTTCCATCGCCGCAATAAAGTACACGGTTGTTCCAAATGTCATCGATCCGACGGACACAAGGAAGAAGTTCATCCAAAAAATACTATCGTGGGAAAAGATGTAAAAATCCGGCTGAGACACCGCCAGCGGAAAGGACAAGATTCCCGCGATTAAAAACGACCAAAAACTGAAGGGAAGAATGCGAATATGATTTTTCACTTTGGAGGCTAAGATAGTTACAAATGCCCATGTGAATGCGCCCATAACAAAATGAACATTTCCGGATGCGAATAATTCTGTAGCATCCAGTTCCCAGATGCGCATAATTAGCACACCACCGGCGATTCCGAGCAGGAGGCCGGTAACGTCTTTTATTCGCAGTTTCGCTCCTAAAAATATAGATGTAATCATGACCGTAAAAATCGGGTTAAGCGTGGTGACCAAAACTCCACCGGACCCAGCGAGTCCAAGCTGTGTACCGCGAAAATAAAAATAATTATATGTCGCGAGGAAAAGACCGTTCAATAAAACATATTTAAAGACATGTGCGGAACACTTCAACTTTTCCTTTAATAGTAATATCACAGGAATCAGAGCGGATGCACCTGTCAGGAACCGCCAAAACATAAGGGTGTATGGATGAGCATATTCGCCGAGGATTTTGGCATTCGTCCAGGAAATTCCCCATGTTATCATCGCGAGCGCCATGAGGATGTACAGAAGCGATTTAGTGGTTTTCAAAGGGGTAGGGAATTACATTCTGAAAACGGGAAAATGGTGATCCTCTATCGGTGCATTGGAAACTATTTTGAGTGCCAAACTCAGAATTTTACGAGAATCTTTCGGATCTATAATGCCGTCGTCCCAGATGCGTGCGCTGGAATAATACGGATGTCCTTCGGTTTCATATTTTTCTAGAATAGGATTTCTGACGGCAGCACGTTCTTCCTCAGTCATTTCTGTTCCTTCAGATTTCATTTGGTCAGATTTCACGGTTGCCAGCACATCAGCTGCTTGTTCGCCGCCCATAACGGAAATTCTTGCATTAGGCCACATCCAAAGGAATCGTGGCTGATACGCTCGACCTGACATTGCATAATTCCCGGCGCCAAAACTACCGCCAATTACGAGTGTTAGTTTAGGGACATTGGCTGTTGCCACAGCTTGAACCAATTTTGCGCCATGTTTGGCAATGCCGCCTTCTTCTGCATTTTTCCCGACCATAAACCCGGTGATATTTTGCAGAAATAAAATAGGAAGTTTTCGCTGACAGCAGAGTTCAACAAAATGAGCACCTTTGACGGAAGGTTCGCTAAAAAGTACGCCATTGTTGGCGATGATTCCGAGTGATTGTCCGTCAATTTTCGCAAATCCGGTAACAAGTGTTTTTCCATAATCCGCTTTGAATTCCTGAAACCGGGAACCATCCACAAGCCGAGCGATAATTTCCTTCACATCAAACGGTTTCCGATGATTGGTGGAGAGAATTCCGTACACATCATCTATTTCGTACAGCGGCGCTTCAATGTCATCAATATTAGTTGAATATAGTTGCGGAAAATGCTCAATAATAGATCGGCAGATTTCCAGCGCTTCGGGATCGTCCTTGGCGAAATGATCCGCCACACCGCTGATTTGGGTGTGCATTTTGGCGCCGCCGAGTTCTTCGGGAGTTGCGTCCTGTCCGATAGCAGCTTTTACGAGCGGAGGTCCGCCAATAAAAATGGTTCCTGTTTTGTTCACGATAATTGCTTCGTCACTCATAGCCGGAACGTATGCGCCGCCGGCTGTGCAAGAACCCATTACGGAGGCAATCTGCGGAATTCCCATTGCGGACATTCTCGCTTGATTGTAAAAAATCCGCCCGAAATGATCTCTATCCGGAAAAACTTCATCCTGCTTCGGCAGAAACGCACCACCGCTGTCCACGAGATAAATGCACGGCAAGCGATTTTCCATGGCGATTTCCTGCGCACGCAAATGTTTTTTGACTGTTAGGGGATAATAGGTTCCGCCTTTCACCGTGGCGTCATTCGCAACCACGATACAGAGCCTTCCCTGAACGGTAATGATGCCGGTAATAATGCCTGCAGCCGGAACATCATCTTTGTAAACCTGATACCCGGCAAATTGGGAAAATTCCAAGAAATCCGTACCATCGTCTTTGAGGAAATCTATGCGGTCTCGCGCTGTCATTTTCCCGCGGGAACGATGTTTTTCAACCCGTTTTTCAGGACCCATTTTTTCAATTGTTTGCAAATGTGTTCTCAAGTCATCTGCCAACCTTTTATGGAACATTTCATTTGTTTTGAATGGTTCAGAATTTATATCAATGCGTGTTTCAATCTGTTTCATGATGTAGCGACCTTTGTTTGTAATGTTGCCGACTGAATAAATTTGCCGGCTTTTTCGAGCAAATCGCGATCCACGCCGGACCTAATTTTTTCTTTGATGCACAAATCTACCACAGCTTCGGTGCTGACATTCCCTGATGCACCCGGAGCAAAAGGACATCCACCAATCCCTCCGGCGCTCGAATCGTAAATACCGATTCCATATTCCAATCCTTTGCGAATGTTGTCCAGAGCATTTCCGAAGGTATCATGAAAATGAAGCGCAAAAAGTGATGAGCTAAAATCGGATAGGAGAGAGTCGAGCAATTCTTCCACAGAATCAGGGTCAGCTTTTCCAATGGTATCGCCGAGAGAAATTTCACTAATGCCTAAGTCCACGAGTTTCTGAACAACATCCGAAACCTTTTCAATACTGATGATGCCTTCGTACGGACACACCCAGCAGGTGGAAATATATCCGCGAACTCTGATTTGATTAGCTTCCCACATCGGTTTCATTGCCTCAAACCGTTGAAAACTTTCATCAATACTGCAGTTGGTGTTTTTCTGAGAAAAAGTTTCACTTGCCGCTGTAAATATCGCGACGGATTTATATCCGGATTCCAAAGCGCCTTCGAGCCCTTTTCTATTTGGGACGAGCGCGGTATAAATGATGTTTTCATTTTGTTCAATTTGCGATGAAACTTCTTTCGCATCCGCGAGTTGCGGCACCCATTTGGGTGAAACAAAACTGGTCACTTCAATTTCCGAAACCCCGGCGGAAGAAAGCAAATTAACGTATTGAATTTTTTCTGCTGTGCTGATCAGATTTTCGATACTCTGAAGTCCGTCTCTCGGGCCAACTTCAACCAATTTGACCGAATCGGGGAATGTCATACATCCATCCAATTCGGTTTGCGTTTTTCTAGAAATGCAGATAAGCCTTCCTGGCCTTCTTTGGATGATCTCAATTCTGCAATCAGTCCGGCAGCATCTACCGAATCCATAGTTTGGCAATACGCTTTGAAACTTGTCATTGCGTTCGGTCCGGCTTTTAATAATTGTGTAACAACTTTTTCTGTCATTTCATCCAATTTTTCTCCGGGAACAGAAAAATGCACCAAGCCGATTTTTTCTGCAAAAGCGCCATCAAATCTTTCACCGGAAATACCCAAAGCACGAAAGTGAGACATTCCGATTTTATGTACTGTAAAGGGTCCGATTACTGAGGGAACGATGCCGAGCAATACTTCACTCAAAGAAAATACGGTTGATGTTTCCGCAACTACAATATCACACACAGTTGCCAATCCGAATCCGCCACCAAAAGCATGACCATGGATTTTTCCAAGCACCGGTTTTTGGCATTCGTTAACGGACACATACATAGATTGCAGCAATTCGGCATCTGCTTTATTTTCTTCAAAGGACTGTTGACCTGAATCTTTCATGGATTGTAAATCTGCGCCTGCACAAAAGGAAGACCCTGCGCCATTAAGAATTATCACCCGAATGGAATCATTGGATGAAGCTTGCTGAAACACGTCCTTAATTTCTCGGATCATATTCGTGTTCAGCGCATTGCGGACATCAGGACGGTTTAAGGTTACCCGTGCAATGTTTCCGTCCATACGAAATTGAATGGTTTTAAAATCAGCCATGTGGTTTTATGAATCCTATAAGCTGATTAAAGTACGACGTAGAGGACATTCGATTCAAACAATGAAACGAATGTATTATAAATGTTAGAAAAAATATTTCCGATTATCTACAATGTCAGCTTTTTCTTTTTGATCCCGAACCCAATCAGGATAAAGATTGTTTTGTTTTTCGGTGTAAATCAGTCGAAATAGAGCATCTTCTTTTTGTTGGAAATTCACTGAATCTATTTTGGTTGAACCAATCGCTCGAATAATTGCATATCCACGGTCTGTTTTTAGCGGTCCAAGAATATCATTAGGTTTGGCGGACAGGAGCGCACCGGATACATAATTACTTCTTCCGATTGTAAATAAGTTTTGATTCAATCGTTTCGTTTGTTTTTCTACACGCTGAATATCTTGGCGATCTTTAAATTCGTCGAGAAGCGTATTGAATGATTCGTCGCTGTCAATCCGTGCGCGTATTTCGTAGGCGAATGCTTCTGCAAGGTCATTGGTTTTTTGTTTTTTCAGGCGATTAGCAAGACGTTCATTTACATCATTAATTGGAATGAGTCCCGCTTCTACGATGGAATCCAACTGTACCACCGTAAACAGACGATCCACTTCAAGTACGGATGAGATGTCACCAATTTCAGCATCAAAAGCGAAACGAACAGCATTACGGTTGGATCCGACTCCGGGTACGAATTGGGATGTTTCGCGAATTCCCGTTGCGCGTCCGGAAGAAATAGAGTGTGTATCCAGCGCTGCATCAAATCCGTAGTCCATTGCATCATAAGAAAAGAATTTTGCCTTTCGTTGGATTTCATCTCTAGTGGATGGTCCCATTTCAATTTTCAAAAGAATGTGTGATGCATTGACTTCTTCTTTTTGGTCTTTCGTTCGTTTATCGTGCACCTTGATTACATGATATCCAAATCTCGACAATACCGGATCTAGAATTTGGCCGGGTTTTGCTTTAAATGCGGCATCTTCAAACGGTTTCACCATTTGACCTGGACCAAACCAACCCAACGATCCGCCACGGCCTGAGTCCGGAGTGATTTTATTACCGGGATCTTCAGAATACAAATCTGCGAGTTCCGCAAAATCTGCCCCTGAAAATATTTTAGATTTAAGCTCATTCGCTTGATCTAATACAAGTTGAGAATCAAGATTGGAAGGAACTTTAGGCCAAACAACGTATCGAAGTTCTCGTGTTTCGTCTCGTTCGTAATCGTCAATAGTTTTTTGATATTCAGCGACAATTTCCTGTTCAGTAGGTTCTTCAATTTCAACTTCTCGACCAGCAGATGTAACGTGAATTCCTTCAAATGTAAATTGGATGTTTTCTAAAACATATTTTTCCAATATTTCATCCGGAGTAACGGTTAGAGTCGCGTTTAGATATTGTTGGAATTTGTATCTCGGAAGATAAAACGAGCGCATCCATTTTTCAACCGAAGCCCAATCCATGGCATTGGGATCGTTTAAAGCTTGTTGATATTTTTGAATATCAAATTGACCATCCTTTTGGAAGATATTTCGAATTTGAGGTGGTGGGTTATTTTCAAGGTGAAACAGGATTTCGTCATCTGTAGTTTCAATTCCTAAATCTCTAATCGCATTGGTCAGTAGAATATCCTCCACCATAGAAGCCCAAACGTCGTTCCGAATTTGGGAAAGTCGCTGATCATTCAATTCTTGCCCATCGAGCCGAAGTTGTTCGATTCGCATGGTAACTGAATTATTAAATTGTTCCGGAACAATTATTTCATCATTGACAATTCCAATAGCGTCTGATGGTTTAATTTTTCCGAGCAATTGATCAATAATATTTGCACCGCCAACGAGCCCACCGACCGCCATGCTTAAGACGAATAAAACGAGAAGACTCCACAGCACAACGTGCATGCGATTCCTGATGGATGTCATGATTGCCATAAATTTCCTTACAAGATGTTATAAAAACGGTTGCGAATTTAGATAATCAGATGTTAGAAACCAATGGACATTGGAGCTGATTATCCGCTTGCTGCTATGTCTTATTTCATCAACACCACTTTTTGCACCTGCCGTTCATTTCCTGAAGTGAGGACGATAAAATAAACCCCGGTTGATGATGATTCTGCGTTCCATGTTATTTCATGGGTTCCTGACGCGAGTGGTTTATTAAGCAAAGTTTCCACCATCCGTCCGGTGATATCGTAAATCCGCAATTGTAGGGGTAATTCATGAATTACCCCTACGGGAATATCAAACCGAATGGTGGTAACGGGGTTAAACGGGTTCGGATAGGCAGGATACAGTGTAAATGATGTTGGAACGGCTGCGGTGGTTTTTGTCTTTTTACTGTTTGCTGACCCTAAACCAGCCAGAAACGTAAACGGGGAGTCGGGATAGTTTTCTTTTAGTTTTCGGTAAACTTCCGCAGTTCCCAAAGACACATGGCTGCCCGGAATAGCTCTGCCTAAAGGATTGGTACCGCGTTTTTTGGCAATCAAAAATTCTTCATACAACAGTTTAGGTTCCATCTCATTATTCGGGTATTCAGTGCGGATGGTATGGATGTGACCTTCTGCTTCTAAAAGCATTGCTAGTTCCCCGTCTTTAATCTTGTGAGAAGACAAGAGTGAGTGAGCGTGTTTATGTACACCGGTTCCTTCAAATTGCTCTGAAATAGATACAAGTGCCAGTATCATGGCGTCTTCTTGATTCAGTGCCTTGTAACACCGAGCCATTCCGTAGAGTGCAAGTTCACCCGGTTTTTCATTCGGGACTGCCAGTATAACTTGGGTATAAAGATCGAGTGCTGCTTCAAACTCGCCTATGGCTTCCAGTTTGGAAGCCTTGTGATACAGCTCTTCAATATTGGCAATCTCAAGTGCAGGCACCAGTTCTGCAAGAACCGGATCCCACAAAACATTCTCAACAGGTTCTTCATCAAAATCAAATGGACTGTTAAAGGAACATTCTGAACCAGACCAATTGTTTCCTATGGCGTAAATGGTGCTGCCCTGATTATGGAAATTGACTTCATTGCTGTAAATATAGTTGTAACCCAATAAATCGTATGAAACATCAAGCCAGGGTCTGAGTCTGTAGGGACCATGACCCAGATTGGGGGAAGACATATGCCAGGTGTGTACTGCAACATCACAATTTTTAATCACATTATTGGTGGTATTACAGGATCTCATGGCAGTGATGCCGTTGGTGAGGTTTGGTGATGATGAATATATTGCATCAAGCCCAACCCCGGAGTTTGCAATGGTTGAGTACCTGATGATGGGAGAAGAATAGTAATTGGATAGAATGGATATCCCGTTTGAGGTAAAGGTACAATTTGTTATTTCGGGAGACGTATCAATGCCGTTTGTAATCAGGCCGATATCACTTTCATTGAAAGAAGAACCACCTACCTCTGCAAAGGCACCATGCTTTATTATAAGGGTGGCATTGGTAAAACTGCATTGATTGACCGATCCGGTGCTGGCATCCCCATCATAGATTAGGTTGCCGTTCGTAAAATAGGTATTTGTAAACTGCGCTTCGCCTGTGATAGTGGCATTACTGCCGTTGAAAGTAAAAGTTATTGTACCCTCATTTCCATCTGAAATAAGTGTACCTTGGATATCTAATGACGCTTCCGGTAAAAAAGAAATGTTTGTGTTAGGTGCAATGGTTACGGAAGCATTTGCCGGTACCCAGACATCACCGGAAAGTAAGACTTCACCCATGATAACAGAACCATCCGCCAGTTCACCTGTAACTTCACCCGAATAATGCAGGAATGGAAAAGCGCCCATGTCAGCGATGGTGCCATCGGGGTCGAGCGGGCTATAAGGCCTACCCGCGTCTATGCAGGGTGAATTCCATTGTAATGAGTAATCGCCCTCTCCCGTATTTACAAAAAATGGGTCCGTATTAATATTACCACTGCCAGCAGATGTAATACCAAAATCACTGAATGTAATGGCAATGTTTTCCAAATCAGTAATGTCAAAATCCCATTCTTCATTATTCCAGATAATGCTGTTAACTATTTCTAATTCGTCCAATTTAAAAGATGGATTGCCATCAGTATATATCAACTCAATACCGTACTTATTGTTGGTGACCGTAACCTGTGTCAGATAAACTCTGTTTAAGGATAGATGATACCAAAAACTTATATTTTCATAAAATATACCATATCCATTTGCCACATTTGATATTATGCTTTTTTCAATACTAATTATATGTTCATCCTCTATTACACGTCCAATAATATGTATGCCTTTTTCAACCGCTTTTATATTTAAATCGCTCATAGTGACAAAATCATAAACCTTGTTTAACTTGATTGCTGTACCAACATTTGAAAATTTAGTGTCGCTTATATTTAAAGGACTTCTTAGTCGTGTGATATCGAGGGCTGCACCAGGAATGTTTTCAAAAACAGTATGGGTTATATCAATACCTTCTTCACTAAGCCAATTATTCGGTTCATTTAAGATCACCCGGCCGCTTATAGTGGAATTATTTATGATTACTTTTTTAGGGGAGTTTAAATCTAATGCAACAGGTGTGCTAAACATGTGTACATGATTTAATTCCACAATTGACTGTGTATCATCGCTGCCTGACTTTATTCCGCCCCACTCGCCATTTGCACCGTAAAGCAAAACAGGCTGTTCTTCTGTACCGTTAATAATAATACTGCTCATAAGTGCCGTTTCAATTGTAAAACCCGGAGCAAAATCAATATTTGCACCTTTAGGAATTGTTAAAGTATCGAAGTCACTTAATGTTAAAGTATAGTTGGTACTATCATTAACTGAAGAATACAAGGGTTTCACAGAAGTTGTCTCGACATTTTCATGGAATACAACATCAGTTTTTCTAGAATACTCGTCACCAAAAGAAGCAGAACCTGTCACAAAAGTCCACCGATCAAACACATATATGCTATCCTGTGTGGCAAAAATACGAGGAGCGAGAAGGGTATAGTAAACGGGGGTTTCATTTGGATCTTGATCTAGGAACACCAAATATGAACCGCCTTCAACCTGAACCCAGTCTGTGCCGTTTTGGGTGCCATCTTCACGGACATACCAGGGGTCCTGAATTTGTATTTGTACCGGAAATGATGTTGATATTGTTACCTCTTCAACTTTTTCAAACTCTGCTATATCATCGTTTCTTTCATCGACGTCATGGGTAAAAGTATGTGACAACAGATATTCAGTAATTTCTTCACCCGCGAGTGGTTTCCAATGGTGATGCTGTAATAAATTACCATACCAGTTGACAAACTGTGTATCCGTTTCAGCAAAACAGCTGTCACCATCACTCACAGGTACATTTGTTCCGGAAGGAATAGAATTGTAAACCTCACCGGTGGTTAGGTTTTCTAAATACAAAGAAGTTGTATATAGATTAATGCCATTCAATTCATTTGCCAGGTATAATGTTGGACTTTCATATTCCCAATTTACCATAAGACTTTGGGGTGAAATCTCAACACTATAATCCCAATAAATTGATGTATCGCTATTGTAAGTAAAATTTGATGATTCATTGCTGGCTTTGAATAAAATGTCTAATTCATTTTCGCCGTTTATTCGTAGATCCTTAACATATTGATCCAGATTCGTATAACCGTTTGAAGCATAATTAAACGATTCATCACTCCAATTCCCATACGCGTCTCCCGTTAAATTTTTACTAATAATTGTTGGAGCGCTTCCGATTGTATTGTAATTCGATTGGGCATTAGAACTAGAAAATGGTATTATATATCCATACTTCATATATACTGTTTGTGTCCAAGTATTATTTTGAAAGTGGAAATTCAAAGTTGAAGCATAAAATATACTATTTATCTTTATGCCCCAATTATCAATCAAGTTTTCCTTGCCAACCCCACTGATATCCCAGGTACTGTACGTACGATATTTCACATTTGTGTATATCGAAGATCCTGTTAAGGTAAAATAAAGAGAATTGTTTTTGGTCACATCACTGCGCCCTACACGCATATTTAAGTCATCACCATAGAACGTGGATCCATCCAAGTTGAAACGATTGGGTGATCCGGTATAAATGTATGCAACACTTGTATCTTCGCGAGCCTGATATCCTCCATGTTCATCCATGTTATATATTTCATACGGAAATATCTCTGTCCGAAAAGATCCATTTTCTAACAAATATGTTTTAGATGACGGAGTCCTTAAATTTTCCAACTCTACTTCTCCGCTAAGTAAATTTACATTACAAATTAAAATCAATGTTCCAACAACTACCAGATTGTTATTCTTTTTCAACATAACCAACCCCCTTTTAATCTTCATTATTATTGTAA
>Ga0209449_1001305_pt1 | contig 13309 bp, 19 predicted proteins | sample SaaInlV_100m_DNA_5_FD_184671 | JGI IMG/M metagenome (GOLD analysis project Ga0209449, IMG submission 184671) | Marine microbial communities from expanding oxygen minimum zones in the Saanich Inlet - Saanich Inlet SI073_LV_200m_DNA (SPAdes) (version 2) | ecosystem: Environmental > Aquatic >...
AATCAACACAATAATTCTCATTTTCATTATTTTCAATTTCTTGTATTAACGTCATAAGTGGTTCTAATAAATCAACAGAAACTATAAGATTAGATTCAAAAAGACCAAGTGTTTGTTTTTTAATAAAAAAAGTAACAAGGTCTTACAGTCATCGTGATGATATAATAGATACTATGATAGTGTATTCATATAGAAAAGACAAAGTTGAAGTTAATATACAAGATAAGTTATTAAAAAAGAAAAATCCAAGAGTAAAGGTTAGTGTAAGAGTTATTGAACCAAAACCATATTACTATTCTATAAACCCCGATGATTATAATCCAATCTATAATCCTATAAATGTATTGTTTGAAAAAAATGTTTTTGTTACTCCAGAAAAAGCATATTATAAATATATTAAGAAAAATCCAGATAAGTTAGAAAGTTTAAAAAAAGAACAATTATTACTAATATTAAAATATAAAACAAAACAAGATGTATTAAAATACAAGGCGATGACAAAACAAACTAGAGAAGAAATATATTTATATTTAAAAAATGAATATTTTTAACAAAGCAAAAATTATAAATAAAGCATATAAAACTGAAATATTTATTCCTAATATTTTGAAGTATATTCTTATAGAATGGATGGGGAATAGAAGGTTTATTTATAATAAAACATTATCTATTATTAATAAAATAAATAATAAAGGAAGTTCAAAATAACGAAATGATTAAATTCATTTATTCTGAACCCCTATGAAGTAGGGATTATTTAGTCTTATCATTTATAAAATCAGTTAGTTGTGTCATCCAAACAGAAGAAGTAAGAGTATATAATATTGAATGAACATTAGTATAATTATAAGAGTCTAATTCATCTCTTACATTATCAGAAGAACAAACAATAACAGGAATGTCAATATTTCTATAATTTATTTGGTTTAGAACATTAATTCCCCCTTTAAGGTCTATACTACCATCAGTTGTATTAGGTAACTGCATATCTTGTATTAATAAATCATAATGGTTTCTCATTAGTTATAAAATTGTATTACCAGTATATTTAGTTCTACTTAATGTAAGACCTTTAAAATTAGTTTCTAAAAACTCTTTTATGTTTTCATACTTTGAATCTGAGTCTTCTGAAATTAATATATTCATTTTATAATGCCTTTATATCTAAATTATTTATTTATTTTATTATATATTAAATATTCTTAAAACTTGATTAATCAAGAATTAATCAAACTAAAATTGGTACATGCATTAAAGTAGAATTAATATTTAGAAAAAGAAGTAGGAGTTACTCTAAGCAATTCTTTATATTGTAATTCTGTAATATTAAGTTCCTTAAGTTTTTCTTGAAATGTTTGTTCTTCATTGTTTTTTCTTTCAATCTGCGATTTTTGAAGTTCTAAAGAAGAAGCAATACTGTTAGCTAATATATCTTTGAAAGAAAGTTCATTTAAAGAAGTGTCAATTAATTTAATAGAAAAAGGTATTAGTTCTTTAGATTGACTAAAATTATATCTCCCAGAAGAAAAATCTACTTGTTTGAAAGAGATTTTGAAATCAAAAGATAAAGAATTATTGGTATTAAAAGAATTATCAACACCAAATAATTTTTTATCAAAAGAAGTAAATACAAAAGAATAATTATTGTTTCTAATATGTGATATATAAAAATTAAAATTTATATCTTTGATATTTTTTTTAAAAAATGTAGTTAAGAAAGTTGAAAATAAATGTTTATCCATATATCTTAAATTATCAGCAGACAAAAGTTCTTCAAGAGTTTCAACTTTTGCTTCATAAATATTTTGTAATCGACCTCTATCATATTTATCTTCTTTAACAACAGCAACACTTTTTTTAAGGTTATCAGTTAAAATAACATTGATTTGATTAAATAAAGATAAAATTGTTTGTTTATTATTCATAGTTTTGTTCTCCCTTTTGTTAATGTAATTATAGCAGAATAACCTTAAAGCAAATTGATATATTCAATATGCTCTTAATTAGTTTGATGAATTTTAATAGGTGTTCCATCTTTATTAAAAAATACAGAGTCTAATCATATAGCTTAAATTATCAGAAGACAGTTTTAACAAAAACTTTTTCATTCTTAAAGAAAAATAAATAATCAGTATCTTAAAAAGTTAAAAGTAAAGTTTTATAATTAGAATATTCTAAATTATATGTTTTAAGTTGTATTAAATTGTCATTTTCAATTTTAATAAGGTTAAAAAAAGAATTATTATTATCATTATTAAAATTAAAAAAGGAAGTATTATCAAATATTTCTAAACCTAAAAGATTGTCACTTTTTCTAAATAAAAGATTTTTTTGGTCTTTAAAAGCATTAGTAGATGTAGACCAAGATTTACCATATTTTAATTTATCTAATAATTTAACATTGTTTAAATTAGAACAATCAAAAAGTTGTACTAATACTCCAGTTTCTAAACCATTCTCATTAGCATTTTTACCAACAGATATAATCCTATCATCATAAATTTGATGAAATAGAATAGAATATCCTGGTATTTCTAACTCTCCTAAATACTTTATATTGTTAGGGTTTATTAAGTCAAATGTATATAAAGGGTCTGTTTTTTCAAAAGTTACAATGTATGCAATATTTTTATAAAATCTAATTCCTTGTATAGTTTCTCCTGGTTTACCAAAGTCAGAAATAGAATCAAGAATCTTATTTTTAGAAATATCAATAGTAAATAAATAATTTTTAGAAGTTGTATTAAAAAAACCTCCAATACTAGTAGCAACTCTTAAAACCCCATTAAACTCAGAGAAAGCAAATTTATTTAAAGGAGTACCTTCAATATGTAAAGATTTTTTGTAAGATAACTTCTTTGATATTTTAAAATTAAATATTCTAGTTTTACTATTGTATATGTTTGTAAATAAAGCAAAGTCATTATTAAAATATATGTCATTGATAGAATCACTAATTATTGACTTATATTTTAATTTATAATTTTTTAAATTAATAGAAAATAAAGAGTTTATTTTAATAGAATTAGAGTGTGATTCTATAAGGATGTTTTTATCTTTAGTAGAAATGAAGTTGTTATTTAGTTTAGGTATAAGAAATTCATTAACAATAGTTTCTTTTTTATCTTTGCTATAGTCTATTTCTTTTGTTAAATATGGAGTAAATTGATTAAAGAAGAAAAGTTTTCCATTTATAATTCTAGTTGTTTCAATATAACCTTCAATTGAAGTAGAGGATTTAAGTTTTATTTTATTTTTTTTAGTAATTTTATAAATGTTAATAAAATTATTATTATTATTATACTTTTTTAAATATTCCTTTAATTGAACTTTTTTATAATCATATTCTACATCTCTTTCGTTAGAACCTAAAACAATAATCTGGTTATTAAAAAGGTGAAATTCTTTAATGAAAAAATCAGTATTAATTTTTAAGAAGTTTTTAGATTCCTTTAAGTTAGAGAAATCTAATGATTCAATATTTTTACAAATGGTCTTAGAAACAATGTTTTTAAAGGTAGTTATATTTAACTCATTATCAGATTTTTTAAATACAATTGTATTACCATTGTGTTGTAAAGAACTACCTTCATTAACTCCTGATTCTTGTGAAATATCTGTACTTACATCTTCAACGTGTGAGTTAAGTTCAGAACTATTTAAACATACTTCATGTCCAGAGAAAGTACCCATAGATCTTATACCTATAGTTGGTTTAAGTTTATTAAGTTCAATTAAATTAAATTGATTAAGTGAACTAACCTTATCTAATATATATTTCAATATTCGTTTATTTTCTCTCATGTTATTTTCCTTTTGTATTTTTTAAAAGAGTTCCATCAAATGGACAGAAGTTATATTTGTTTTTAAATTTTTTATTACAAGTAAAACAGATTTTTTTATCTTTATTTGTTATTTCTTTATATATTTCAGTAGTTTCTTTAAAACTATTAAGTTTAAGTGATATCATAAAAACTTCATCATTTTTAATAGTAGTATTACTAAAAGATAAATTATTGTTTATATATTTAAACATAACAGTAATATTTGAAGATTCTATATCTTTATTCTTAAAAATAAATTCTTCATTATTTTTAAAGTCTAAAACATCAATTTTCTCTTTTGGTTTTATAATTATACCAGAGTAGATTTCTTTATTATTAATTAAGATATTAACAATAACTGTTTTTTTATTTTCATTTTTCAAATATATAGAATATTTAGATTTAAATGGTAAGAAGACTTCAGCATTATCTTCTTTTAAGATTTTATTTTTGACTTTAACACAAGCCACAAGTTTATTCTTATACATAGTTATACCTTTCAAGATGTTCAACTAGCACCTTAGTATTTAGAGTTGAATGTGTATTTTAATATATACAAAACAATTATATCAAAAAGAATAAGATATATTTTTTTTCTTTTCTTATTAAATTATATACTAACCTTAAAAATAGGTTGATACAGCTAAAAAAATAGTAAAAAATAAAAGGTAATAATATGAAAAAAAATACCAAAGCCCCAAAGCCCCAAACAATTAAAGAGTTACTTACTGGATTTAATGAAATCTTAAAAGATAACTTTGATAAAAAAGTTGCAACTTTTAAAGAAAAAGGTAAAAGAAACCTTTCATTAGTAAAAAAAGATAATTATACAGCTAATACTTTAAATAATTTAATCAATTCTAATCATACTAATTTTATTGATAAGTTTAATACTAGTCTAATATTAAAAGAATATATTAAAGAAAATTATGATATTTCTTTTTTTGATATCAAAATATTGGATTATCAAAGAGATGAATTTAGAATTTATTTAGAAAATATAAATAAAGAACACTTTAACCTACCAAAAGATGAATTAAAAGGTTTTAGAAACAATGAAGATAATTTCTATATTTTATTGAAGTTATCACAAAAACAAGTTGAATTTGGAAATGAATTTTATTCTAGTGAAAGAACAAAAACAAGAATTAGTTTTAAATTAATATTTGATGATATTAATTATTCTGAAGCAGAGATAATTAATGGGTCATAATCTAATAAAATCTCCATACAAAGAAAAGTTTTATCTGAATATATTAATTTTATTAATGGAAAAGCTGCTTTTGATGGTCCTAATTCTTCTCTTTTTGTTATTTAAAATACTTTACTTATAAGTGTAATTATTCTAATTTAGATATAATCTAAACAAAGACCAGAAAAAAGACTTCTTTTAGGGTTTAAATTTAAATAATCTCTTAATGTATGTTTATAACTACTCATAGCATTATTTGTCCATTTTATAGAATCAAAAGCTTCAGACTTAATAGGTTCCCAAGTACCTAAAAATCCTGAATTATGTTCTACATAGAAATGAGGACATTCATTATCCCATAAAGTTTCAAAATTAATAATTTTGAATACTATTCGATAATTCTCTTTATATTCATCAGGTATAGACTCATTTGCTAAATCAAGTTCTTTATTAATACTATCAAGAGTTCTGTCTTCAAATCCAGTCATATTTTTATATAATTTATTTAAGTTCCATCTCATCTTTTAGATCCTATTTTTTAATAATTAGTTGATGGACCATAGATTACATTACATGTTTCTATGTATCTTGGTTCATCAACTTCTCTTCCATTTTTATTAAAACATTTCCATCTATCTAAAAAATCAATATCATAATTGGTTTTAATAGGTTTTCCATCTTTATTAAAAAATACAGAGTCAGATCTAATAACTCCATCTTCATCAATTTGATTATCATAAGCAAAAACTTGTTCTTCACAATAAAAAACATCTAAACCTTTATTTATTGCTAAGTTAAAAACTTGTTCACACATTAAAACTCCTTTGTTATATATAATTATACCTAGGAATTACTTAAATTAAAGTTAAAAAGTAAATCATTTTATTCCTTTACTTTGGATATATATATATTTTATTAAAAGTAAAAAGTATTAATATATTATACCAATCATTAAAAGATAAAGAAATTGTTGGTATGAAACTAAATAACTCAACATTTAAAATAGATTATACTTTTAAATCATTTTTTATGACTCTTAATTCTTCAATAACAATTAAATATATATCATATATTAATAGAATAGAATGGTTTTATATTCACAGTAGCAATAGGTTTATCTAATTTATATTTATTACTTTTAATATTACTGATATTTGTAAAGAAGGTTTGAAAAAATCCATTTAGATTATATTAATTAAGTATTAAGGTTTGTTGTTGTATAATCTAATAAAATTATATTAGGAAAAAATCATGGTTGTAAATGACTCTTCCTTTAAGGTATAAATAAAAAGGTAAATATTGAAACTTTTAAAAAAATATATTACTAAAGAAATTAGAAGTATAATTCCTAATGTTAAATTTATTAATAGTAGTAGACATTTCTATCATATAAGATTTGGATTAGATGGAGATTTTAATGATTTTATAGAAATCTTCAATAAAATTAACATTAAAATAAAAATTTCAGATGAGTCAGTTTCTAAAACATATAATACATATTTACTCGAAGATACAGAAAGGAAAATATCAATATATTGGGTTAATTCAAATGTTTGTTCATCTAAAAGTGGTAGTAAATTATTTATGGGTAAAGAATTGACAGTAAAATCATTAAAATTAGATAAAGATAAATATGATATTAATTCATTAATAAATGACACTTCTTTAAGTTTAACTCAAAAATATCCTAATTATATATATAAACAATTAATACTACTATTAAATACTGTTAAAAATAATAATAATGTAATTCTTCTTAAAGAAAAAATGAATTTTGAAGAATCAGACTTAAAAGTAATTTCTAAGGATTTTGGAGAAATATTAGTGGCAATATGGTGTTTATATAATAATAATAAATATGTGATATTTCCTGAAAAATCAAATGAAAAATTAATAGATTTAACTTTATTGGAAAATAAACAAACAACATCTATATCAGTAAAATCTGGCAGTGGTAGTAAATCTTCAATCCCAAATATATTAAATATTGTAAAAGATCCAAATAATAACATTAAAATTGATAATGATTTATTAAATGTCTTTGAAATAGTAAAAAATTACTCTGCTAAAGAACAAATGATTAAATTACATCAATATTTTAAAACAGATATTATAATGGAATTATCTTTAATTTTACAGCTACCAGTAGATAAAATTAATTTAAATAATATTAAAGAGTGGATTAAAGATAAAAAAGATACTGATATTATAAATAAATTAGAAAAATGGTGGTTTAATTCATCAACACCTAGAAAATTCAATGTAAAAGATAAAGAAAGATTAATTTTATCTCCATTAGGTGAAAGTATTCCAAAAATATTAAATAGAAATAAAAAGTTAATTAATTCTTTCAATAATTTAACTAAAAAAATAGATGTTGTAGAAATTAATATTAATGTAAACTATGATAAAATACAAATTAAAGAATTTTTATTTAAAGATAATATTTGTGAATTTAAATGGCCTGGTTATTCTTCTGGAAACAAATTGGGATTTAAAATTAAATATTGATTTGTTTTTTAAAAAGGTATATTTTATTAATTTTAAGATATAATTATATATATTAAAATTAAGGTATATAAAAATATGAAAAGAATTATAGGTTATCTAGGCTCAAAAATAAATTTATTTAATTTTTTAGAAGAAAAAATGATTAAAAAATTTAATGTTAATGAAAATAAAATATTTATTGATTTATTTTCAGGTACAGGTTCAGTAAGTAAATTAATAAACAATAAAACATCTTGGAATGTTATTGCTAATGATTTATCTTTATATTCAAAAACATTAAATATTCAAATTCAACTATATAAGATAACTAAGGATGAACTTAACAAATTAAAAGAGACATTAATTTATCTAGATAACTTAGAACTTATAGAAGGAGATTTTTTTAATGAATTTTCTATGGGTGGTATACCAAAAACAATAAATGATACAAATGTATTCTGTATTAAGAAAAAAACAGAAGATGGAGATATATATTATGAAAACAATCAAGAATATAAAACTTCAAGAATGTTCTTTAAGGGAGCTGTTGGTAAAAAAATAGACACTGTTAAATTTGAATTGAAAAGATTATATGTTAACAATGAAATAAGTGAAAGTTATAGAGATTTATTATTATTATTTTTAATGAATTATATGACTAAAAACAGTAACTATACAGGTGTTTATGGAGCATATTTAAAACATGATAAATTTAAAAATAGAGAAATAGCTAAATTTTTGGATAATTCTTTATATGAGTATATTATTAATAATCACTTACAATCGCAAAAAAAAGAAAATGTTAGAAGTTCAGAATTAGCAGATAAATGTATTAATAATTTCAAATCAGATAATTTGGATAAAAAAGATGTTATAGTGTATATGGATCCTCCATACTCAACTAGAAGTTATGAATCAAATTATCATATTTTAGATTATTTATGTGATTTTGATTTTAACATTAATCAAATAAAGTTAAATAGTAAAACTGCTACAAAAAAAGAAAAAGTAGATAATCCTTTTAACAGTAAAATTAAAACACTTAATTATTTTGAAAACTTAATATTAGATGCTTTAAAAATAGGTGATAATATTTTTATTTCATATTCAAGTGATGGTTTATTAAAACAGAAAGATTTAGAAGAGATTTCAAAAAGACATTCTCTAAAACTAGATACACATTTCCAGGAGTACAAAAGATATACTTCTGGAGAAAATAATGGTCAGAATACTGGTAAAAATAATAAAATATTTGAAATCATATGGCATATTAAAAACTAAATAATATCTGAAGAAACTTCTTAAGCAAACATAGGTTCTTTTTGTTCTTCCGTTATTAGGTTTTCTTTTCTTAAATAATATTGCTATATTACATTAATAAAATGTAGATATACCATATAAAATAGTACCAATAAGAAAAGAAAGAAGAAGAAAAGAAAGAACAAATCTTTCATTAACTTCTTGTTGTAAAAAAGTAATAATTGAAGTTTTTTTTCTAAAAATAATAGTAAAAAGTTCTGGAAATTCTTTTTCAAAAGAACTTAAATCAAATTGAGATAAAAAAGTTTCTAAATCTTTACTAAAAGGTTCTGAAAGTAATTTTTTTGACCAAGATTGTATTTTTTTCCATAATTAAAAGAAAGATAGTAATCTCTATTTTCAAAATCTTCAATAAGTTAAACAGAGGAATTACTATTAAAAGTTTGTAATTTTTTTGCAATTTCTTCAACTAAAATGTTTCCTTATATATATATATAATTATATCTACATACACCTTACAGATAGATTAAAACTAATTTTTTGTTTAGTTCATATATTTGTTTAAATATTCAAGAGTAATCTCATATTTTTTATCTTCACAGATATCAGCAAAATGTCTACCATTTGAAGATGTTAAAAACTCAGAAAACTTATTATAAATTTAATTCTTTTTCCATTATTGTTTCAAAATCTTCCATAATATTATCACATATTTTATAATATCTAGAATCTAGTTCTGATAAATCACTTTGATTTACAACTTCTCCATATTCATCATTTTCATATTCATTTGTAATAGTTACATACTCTTCTTCATCTTCATCATACTCTTCTTCATCTTCTTCAATATATCTTTCATTATCTATTTGATACTTTAATGATTGTAAAATAGATAACAATTCTTTTTTATTTTCAATATTAAAATCAATTTTTTTAAAAATTTCAACCATTCTATCATGTAATAATATTTCTGCTATATGATTATTATCATTTTCAACATTTCCAGCTGCATACCCATTATAATAATATTGTATATGTCCACCATTTGTTACTTGTTGATTATATTTCCCAACTAATACTGCAAAACTTGCGAACTCACCATACTCACCCTCAATCCAATTTATCATATCTTCATAAGTTTTTTTATTTTCTAATTTTTGCCACTTTTCATACATTATATTTAAAATTTCTTGGTGAACATCTAAATCACCATCCTTGCTTTCTAATCTTCTTTTTAATTCTTCTCTTAATTTAGTTTTCATTTCGAATTCCTTTTCTTTGTATATAAAATTATACCTATATAAATCTTAAATATAGATAAATACTACCTTACATGAAGAGAATTTAAATGTTTATTTTAGACAAAGCATTTGAAACTAAATCATATTATTAGCCTTATTAAAACTTACATTCTTTTATAAATTTCAGAATTATCAATTCCTGAAATTGTAAAAAGCATTTCAGTATCCCCACTATTTTTTAAGATTTCAAGTTTTGAAACAATAAGAAGAAGTACAAAAAATATCTAAGATTAGAAAGTAAATTACAAAAAAGACAATCAGAAATATTTCAAGGAATACATTATGGTAAAAAATCTTCAAAAACAAATAAATAATTATAAAATTGAAATAAAATTATTAATCAATAAACAAAAAGAAGACTTAAAATATTATTTTAATTTTTTTTACCAACCTTTTTGTACACCTTGAAATTGTGTTAACCTATTTTTAATATATATTTAGTTATAATTATAACTATAAAGAGGTTAAAATGATAGAAAGTTTAAAGAATTTAGTAAAAGAAAAACAAAGAGAATTAGAAAGTATAATAGAGAATAGATTAAGGGTTATAACATTACCTACAGTTGACGTAGATTATAAATTAAATAGTTCAAGAACATTAGGATTGTGTTATTCTACTCCTTTATATAATTTTGACTCAGTATCTTTTGTTCATACCATTTCTTTAAATCCAGATTTATTATTGGAGTTTAAGGAAGTCTATATAGAAGAAGTATTTGTTCATGAATATAGTCACGCTATTGTAGCAGAGTTTTATTACAATAAAACAAAAAGAGTTTTACCTCATGGAAAAGAGTTCAAAGAAGTTTGTGCTTGGTTTGGAATTGAAGGTAAAGCTAGAACTAAAACATTTAATGAGTCTAAAACAATTGTTAAAAAGAGAAGAAAAAAAAACTCATGGACATATAAATGTAGTTGTAAAAACCATAAATTAACAACAATAAGACATAATAAAGCACAAAAAATGAAAGCTTCTTATAGTTGTAAATTATGTAAAACTAAATTAGTTTTTATAAAGTCTGAAGATTAGACTTTATTAATTTAAGTTTATCTTTTTTTTAACAATATCAATGATATTTACAATACTTTGAGAGGCCTTATCATAATAAATCAGATCAAAGTCTCTATCATCAATTAAGTCAGAAGGTTTTAAAATATTTAAAATATTATATTTAATATTGTCAGCTACTTCATTAATATCTAAAACTATACCAGAAGAACCAATAGAAACAAAGACTTCACAATTGTGAAGAGACTTTTCAAACATTGTATTAATAGGGGAAGATGAAGATAACAATACCAAAGATAAGTATTTAAGTTAATTTATAATCAGTTAAATACTTTAAAGATCGAGGTTGTTATCTCTTATCTCTTTAGTTTAAGATTAATTAAACTTTATCTATTTCTACCTCTTGAACCTTTGTATTGATTCCCTCCACCAGAACCATCTTTCAATCTTTTTTGACTTCCATTTCCTTTGTATAAACTTCTTTCTTCTGCTGGTAAAGATTGCATTTTTAATTTCATAGCAGCTCTAAAACTCGAGATGTCTTCAGGAGCAACTGTTCCTCTACTATTAACTAATTCTTCAATAGTATAAGAACTATAATCTACTGCGAAAACATTTGTTATCAAAAAGCTTGTTAAAAACATAGCTTTAATTTTCATTTTTATATTCATTTTTTTCCTTTTTTTTATTTTATTCATTAAATCAAAAAAGACAACCAATTTTGATTAACTTAAACCTATCTCTAACTCAAAAACATCATTAACTTCTTTTAAAAGGTTTTCATGTTATACAGATGTATATATTTTTGACATTGCTTACTTAGCAATAACTCTATCTTCTTTTAATAACTTTTGGTTTACTTCTTTTAGACCTTGACCGGTTAAATCCATTTTATTTAATTGCATTTGATAGTTAATACTATCATTTTTATCATTTTTGTTATAATAAAGAACAATTACCTATTCTAAGATAAGTTATTCATATTATAATGATTTATATTTATATTTATGTTTGTTGTAATAAAGAACAATTACCCATTCTAAGATAAGTTCTTCGTATTATAATGAAAAAATGTGAATTAATTGTGGAATAAACAATCCATAAATAAAAGAAATCTTCTGTTAAAAAAAATTAAAAAGGACAAACATCTTCTTCAGTTTGAGTTTCAATAGTTTCAAATGGTGTTTCAGAAGAAACAGTTTTGTTAGTATCAACAACAGTTTGATTTACAATAAAAGGTGTAGTATAAATAATTGAAGTAGGAGATTTATCTGATTTTCTAAATTCTTCCTTAGCTTTAATAATTTTAATCATTTCACCAGAACCAATAGATTTACCAGAAACATCTGTGAAATCAACAGAACCTTGAAGAATATCAGAGTTATTATCATTAACAAAAAGATTAACATAAGTCCAAGTCTTACCAGAAGGGTAAACGATTTTTAATTGGTAAGTATAAGGTTTGTCAGTAGGAGCTTTAACTAATTGAACATTAGCTTTAGTCATACCAGGTTTAGAGTTTAAGTTACCTTTTGCATTCCATAATGCACCAGTTTGAGTAGAAGTTCCGAAAGTTTTAGTAGTAATTGACATATTGAATACCTTTTGTTTATTATTTTAAATTGAATTGTGGTTAAGGGGAAATGATTCCCAAATCTAAAAGAAGTCCTACTTCTTTCTTTTCTTAATATAATTATACAAAAATCTACCTTAAAGATAGATTAAAGATTAAAAAATAATTTTATATTTTTGTTATTAAAATAAAATATAAACAGATTTTTTATTGAACAAAGTAAAGAACAAATTTTCCACCACTTTGGAAAACTCTACTATTCCAATCTTGACCTGAACCAGAATATCTATTCATACCTACAATATTATACTTGTAATCTTTTTTTACTTTTTTTATCATTAATTCGACTTTATGATAAGTTTCAAAATCATTTGAACCAAAAACAGAAACACTCATAATTTGTTTATTATTAGTATCAACATCACTCATGATAAAATCTAAAGAAGGTATAGTATCAACATCAAAAGAAAAATCATAACTATTAATTTTATAATTCATTTCTTCAAGTGTTTTAGGTAAAGTGTTTTTTTTGGCTACTCGATATTTTTTTTTAAAAGAAGAAGTTAATTTTTTAAATACTCTTTCAGACTCAATGATAATTTGATTTAGGGCATCCTTAGTAGGGTAAGCATTGTCAGAAAAAGACATACAACTTGAGTG
>Ga0209449_1001325_pt1 | contig 13147 bp, 12 predicted proteins | sample SaaInlV_100m_DNA_5_FD_184671 | JGI IMG/M metagenome (GOLD analysis project Ga0209449, IMG submission 184671) | Marine microbial communities from expanding oxygen minimum zones in the Saanich Inlet - Saanich Inlet SI073_LV_200m_DNA (SPAdes) (version 2) | ecosystem: Environmental > Aquatic >...
AATATTAATTTTTGATTTTTTATTTTTGAAAACTGCTTGCACATCAAATGTTGGATCATTTTCATGAGGATTTTGCCACCCTTCTGTTACTGATTCCACCACAATAGAGTCATTCAATAGATAAGAGAGTGTATCGATCATATGTACCCCATTATGTTGCCAACCACTATAGTAGGTAACATTTGTACTTATTAGATCACCAAATTCTCCTGTACTAATTCGTTCTCTTAATTGCTGATGATGCTGATCAAATCGTCTGGAATGGTTCACTACAATCGGTACATTCTTTTGATCGGATAACTTTATAAGCCTATCTAATTGTGTAGCTGACTGACAAGCAGGTTTCTCAAGAAAAATTATTTTAGGACAATTGGAAGCAGTAAGAATATTTTCAGTAATTTGAAAATGTGTGCTATCTGGTGTACATATTGAAACAATATCTGGCTGGTATTTTGAGAGTGCTACCTGTAACTCTCGCTCTGCCTCGCAATGATTCAATACAGCAAAAGCATTACTTTTATCCAAATCATTATCCACACAAGCAACTACTTCTACATTCTTTTGTGCCTGATAAGCACCGCCGTGTGTGGTCAGAGCTTGGTTTTGACCCCCTGCAATTTTTCCACAACCAACTATCATTGCCTCAAGCATCAATGACAGTCTCGTAACTCTTTCCAGCGGCGCACTTCTTTATTATTAATCTGTATAATTTCTGGCTCCTTTTCTAGTAAATCTAAGATTTGCGAAAGTGTAAAATGGTCGACACCTTTCTCTACAAAATACCCAATTAGTTGACGTATCATCTGCAAGTCATTCTCCGTATCCACCTCTAGATATACTTCTGGCTGATGGTACCATTTTGGAGCTTTTAAAGAAGCTAGATTATATTTATCTGGGAAACGAGTTATATTGTAACCAACGTGCTCACGCAATGGATCTTCAGCGCTCAATGTTTTGTCAACTTCACTCAGCACCCCTCCTCGATAGACAGCAATCTCTTGCCCCGGAGGATAGGTTGTTTTCATTGAATTAGACACATAATCATAAGTAGTTTGATTTTTCAAATAGAACCCCACAAACTCATCAATAATCTGTGGATCTATCAAAGGTGAGTCGCCACAAAACTCAACATGAATGTCAATTTTATAATGTCGAATGACTGAAGCAATACGGTTCAAAACATCGTGCTCAGATCCTCGATAATAAGAAATCTTATTTTGTTTACAAAAATAAGCGATTTCATCATCTTTACTACTTGTGGTAGTTGCAACAATCACATCATCAATCAATCTTGATCTTTTAATTCTCTCTATATGCCATAATAACATTGGTTTCCCATGAATATCCTTAAGCACCTTGCCTGGCAAACGTGAAGACCCCATTCTCACTTGAACCGATGCAATAATATTCATTTCATAATACCCTTAACCAAAGAAACGATTTTTTTAGAAGAGCCTTTAAAGCGGCCTCTAAAATGTCCATCCACACATTGAGTATTTTTTAAAACATCCGCTAAATTTTCTTGTAAACACACATTTATCGTTGCAGATAATCGCTTTCCAATAAACTGCTTTCTAGCATTAGGCCTAAAGCTAATCACATCATTCCGTAACATAGCTAATTCAAGTAACAGCATCGATGCCATGCCAATAATCACATCTGCTAATATATTCAATGAATAGACATCAATACTTCTCAGTACACTCACATTACTCCCAATAAAATCATGGTACTTATCTTCTAATTCTTCTGGATGAAGCTTTATTACAAGTTGATCGCTCGGTTCTAGTAATTGAATTATCTCCTTAAGCACCATAAATTCATCATCCACTGTATTAAATTCAGATGCCAACTCTTCTGAAACAAATACAATGATTCTTTTTACAGGTAGATTATACTCCTTTAGTAACCTACCTTTATTAACTGGGTGTTGATCACCTGTTCTATACAATGCTTCAAGTACAGGATTCCCTGCAATAAGTAACTTTTCTTCTGGTAAACCTTCATTAATTGCATCTGTGTATGCAATTTGATCATTAACAAAAATAAAATCGGGCAAGATGAGCTTACCATTTAGTTCAAATCTCCTCCTATACCAACTCCAGTGCTCTATTATTGAAATTGATGGAATTCCTTTTTGTTTAGCCCATATGACTAGTTCTTTATCTAGGGAATTCCCTAATGATGTTCCTGTGATAACTACAAGCGGCTTGCTATTTTTCCAGTGAATATTGACTCTATTCCCATTTTCAGAGAACAAATGGTTTGTTAATTCACCACCAATACACTCAAATTTAATCTTAAGAGAATTACTTAACTCGATTAAGTATTTTGCTGGCCCAACATCAGATGTTCCTAATAAAATCACTATTCAATTTGAAGTTGGACTGTGAACTGAATACCACATTTTTTGTTAATAAATTAAATTCCACTGAAATATTTCATCCTTAACAATATCTTTTACGGCTCTCTTTCCTAATACGTACTCAATCTCTCTTGGACTAACTCCATGTGCTGGACGCTTCCAAGTTAAGTGCTTTTGAGTAATAATTTCACCTTGAGAAATATTACAATTAGCCACTAAGCTTCGACGAGCGTTCTTTATTGCTGGCACTTCAGTTGGTATTGGGTGTTTCTTTTGTTCTCCTAGTATAGTAAATATTTTCTTAATATTATTGTTGAATAGTTTTAGATCCTCTTTATCCATTGCGTGATAATGGTCATTACCTGGCAAGGTTTTATCATGAGTAAAATGTTTTTCTAAAATCACAGATCCTAATAGAGTTGCCATCTCTAAAACTTTCATCTTATTTGGTAGTGTGTGATCTGAGTATCCAATCATTTTATCTGGAAACTTTTTTTGTAAATCTTTGATCATTCCCAGATGTGCATTCTCATCTGCTGTCGGATAGTTAAGAATACAATGCAACAAGGCAACAGGATTTTTTTTATTATCAATCCACTCTACAGCCTCCTGTATCTCATACAGGTAAGATGCGCCAGTTGAAAGTATAATTGGCTTTCCAAAATCGCATAGGTATTCAATAAAGGGTTTATTGGTAATATCGGATGAGGATATTTTAAAAACATCCATCATGTCATTCAGGAAATTAGCGGATTCGACATCAAAGGGAGTACTCATAAACTCGATACCAACCTCATCACAATAGCGCTTCAGTTGCTCATATTCCCCCTTCCAAAATTTATCATATTTCTGAAAGAGCTTGAACTGGCTATCAATAGGCTCTTTGGTTGTATCCCAGTATGCAGGTGAATTTTTAGATGCAATTGTATCGGCTTTATAGGTTTGAAACTTAATTGCATGGGCACCACCTTCTGCTGCTTCATCAATTAAGCGCTTAGCAATGCACATATCTCCTTCATGATTCACGCCCGCCTCTGCAATAATATATGGTGGCTTAACAATGTTATTACTATTGATTGGTTTTGATAATATATCTAATATTTTCATTTTTTAACTGCGTACCCTAATTTACCAAGATCAATTGACAACATCTCAGCTGCTTTTGTATTTGAATTACGATACAGATCTCGAATCTGATTTTTTTGCACCTGAGACATTATTACCTCGCCTTTTATTACATCCTTTTGTTGTTTTAATAAATATATATATATGTATTTTACAAATGCCCTTGCAAACTGTGGAATCAAATACCCATATTGAGATAAACCAATAATATTTTTTTTCAATCTTGGCATATCTATAAGCAAATTACTTCCTGATTCTTGACCTTTATTTGTATTATTTTTTTTTGAACCTCCATACATCTCAATTTTATTATCAGAAATCAACCCTAAAGACACTACTGTCTGTCTTAAAAATTCATTTTTATCTTTTTTTAACAGTTCATAAGGAACAAACAATACATTCTCTTCGCCAAAAATTTCACCCATAAACACTATTATTTCATCTATCCATAACGATCCAAATATATCATTATGGTGATGACTAATTCCGTATTTAATAAATTTTTCAAGGGTTTTAAATTTGTCTGACTGATGATAATAGTCATAGGCAAAAAAACTTTGCAACAGTGACGCCTGCTCTCTAAAAGTTAAAAATATTTTTTCTTCAAGATTGTATTTTTCTCCTAAATTTTTTCTTACTCGCTCAATTACCATTTTCAACAGAAACATATTGAGTTCAGCATTATATCCACCATACCCTGCTATACTCTCATTTGAGAGGATAACATTACCCCCCCCCGCGTGATCTATCGCATTGAATTTTTTGGTTATCTTATCAGAAATTACCTCAGCATAACTATTTACCAATATAGTTGAGTTTTTACTTCTGTAGCGTTTTAGTTCATTTAAGGAGTTAAATAACTCATAATGTAATTTATGAAACCTCTCATCTAACATCATCTCATCATCACCTAATTTCCCAAGGTAGATGCAGTTATCTTCATTCAATGCTATTTTAGAAAATATCTGCTTTTGCATCCATGTTGTTGCAGTTTTGCCAAAACCTACATGAAAAAGTAGCGTGATTGTTTGTCTCATATTTTCTTCTTTTGAATAATATTTCGTGCATATATCACTCTCATAATTGAATTTAATGACTCTTCTATTGTCTCTGCCTCTGTATCAATTACAATATCTGGTTTATCAGGTATATCATAAGGTGCGCTAACACCTGTAAACTCTTTGATCTCTCCTAACCTCACACGTTTATAGACACCTTTCACATCCCTTTTTTCACAAACCTCAAGAGGGCAATTTACATACACTTCTATAAAATCTTTTTTGGTTATTATTTTTCTAACTTGATCTCTATCATGTGATGATGGTGAGATAAATGCCGCAAGTGTAATCACCCCAGTATCTATTAACAACCTACACACTTCTCCAATTCTTCTAATATTCTCTGTGCGATCTTCTTCTCCAAACCCAAGATCACGACAAAGACCGTGTCTGACATTATCACCATCCAAGACAGTTGTCTGACAATTTAATTGATGTAGCTCCTCTTCTACTGCGTGAGCCAATGTTGATTTTCCAGAACCAGACAAACCTGTAAACCACAAAACCACTGATTTATGACCATTATTACTATTTCTGTGCTTGCGTCTTACCGTTGCATTATGCCAAACAATATTCTTGCTCATATCACTCCATTACTGAGTGCCAAATTAACAATCTGCTGAGCGCTCATATCTATTCTGTACTGTTTTTCCAATAATTTTTTATAATCATTTATATCATCGACATCTAATTTCAGTTCTGGGTAAGCGATCTCTTCTGGTGGATTAAATGTTCTAATTGAGTAGCTTGTTTCATTATCCAAAATATAATTAAAAAGATGTTCTCGTTGTTCTGTTTTTGTGGCTTTTTTATTTATCTCTTCAAGTAGTTTTATAGCACATATTTCCGCACCCAATCCATCTGGGTAATGATTATCTTTATGAATATGGTTATAGGCATAATCACACACTTCGTTATTATAAAATTCAACTAATCTGTCAATTTCACTGGCACAAATTAGTGGATTATCTGCACATATTCTCACAACATAGTCAGCAGAAGTTTTTTGTGCTGCTTTTATAAAGCGTGATATCAAATCCGCCTCACTACCACGAATAGTATTCGCTCCTATTGAATTTAAAAACTTTTCTAACAAATCATCTTGAGATGTATCTGGGAGTGCAAAGACTACATTATCAATATGTTTTGCTGAACTAACTCTTCTAAATACCCATTCACAGATTGGATATCCATGAAGGTGTAGCATCATTTTATTCGGTAGCCTTGTTGCTCCCATTCTTGCCTGTATGATTGCAACTACTTTCATTTAATATCTATCTCAAGCTTACCATGCTTGAGAATTAAGCTCTTGTTATACTTCTCCATCTCTTTGTGATTATTAGTTATATTTCTATCATGACGTCTATAACGGTACAAAGGCAATTCTAATCGATGAATTTTATATTTCTTCTCAAAGCGGATACGCATTTCTCGCTCTTCCTGATATTTGAATTTCTCATCGTAAAGGCCAATCTCAAATAATTGTTGTTTGTGAAACATAATTCCACATGCAATCGGTTTTTCTTGGCAATCACACTGTTCTAATAGCTGCTCAACATCATTCAATAGAAGATAATCACAGGCTACTGCATCTACATTAGTGTTATTTTCCAAATAGAAGTATAAAAAGTTAATAAAGTTACTATTTACAAAGTCATCGGAATCTACCCGTACTATGTAGGGCGCTCTAGCCGCACGAATACCCTTGTTTAGAGATGCAGGCAAGCCCATATTAACCTTATTGGTAATAACTCGAATAACAGAATCAGTAGGGTCGCAAAAAAGCCCTAATGCATAACTGGTCTTGTCAGTACTTCCATCATCCACAACAATAACTTCATAATTGTTGTGAGGTATAGTCTGATATAGCAAAGAGCGCAAACAACGCCCGATAAATCGTTCTTGGTTGTAAGCGACGACTATGACTGAAACTTTTGGTTGATGCTTTTCAATCTTAGTCTGATGGCTGGTTGTTGATGACATTTAGACTAAACACCTCTTAGTAGCATCAATCATATACTCAAAATCTTGCTCGCTCATCATATGATGAAAGGGGAAAGAGACCATATTATCGAAGAACATATCTGTATTAGGGCAGTCTGCCTTGCCATACCCTGCTTTCTGGTATAGATCATAACGGTTTAGCGGACAGTATTGAACTACACACTGCACTCCAACCTCTGCCATTTTGGTAATAAATATATCACGTTTATTATTTAATACTCTGGCAACTAACAGATGATAATTGTGGCGCGGTGTATCTTCTCGATGAAATTCAAGCTCTTTCAACTCTGTCACCTCATCCATAAACTGCTGCGCTCGTTTTCGCTTCTCTTGGTTTATTTGGTCTATTCGATCCAGCAATTTAATACCCAAGGCACACTCCACCTCACCTAAGCAGTAGTTATTTGGCCATAGCAGTTCACCGTTTAACTCTGGAAGGTCGACATTACCCATTGCAGGCACCCAATAATGTTCACGCTCAAAATTAAAACCACAATGACCATTATGCCGCAGCATCGGTACAATATTTGCTATCTTTTTATCTTTTACAACCAGCATTCCACCTTCACCCAAGGTGCTAATATTTTTATGGGAGTGAAATGAGAAAATACCAAAATCACCAAAAGTTCCTGCCATCTGGTTGTTAATACTTACACCTAATGCCTGTGCTGTATCTTCAATCACTATCAGTTCGTGTTTTTTTGCCAACTGCATAATTGCTGGTATATCTGCGCAGTATCCATAGAGATGTACCACCACAATGGCTTTTGTTTTCTCTGTAATGCACTGCTCAATGGTTTGAGCCGTAATAACACGAGTTTTCAGGTCGATGTCTGCCCAGACAATTTTCGCTCCTTTTTTTATAAATGGATAGGCTGTTGCTGTGAAGGTGTGGGCAGGGATGATCACTTCATCATTTGCCTTAAATTGACAGAGTTGGGCGGTTAGCTCTAGTGCTGCCGTTGCATTATTGAGTGCAAATGCATGTTTTGCTCCTGTATATTCACAGAATTTTTTCTGGAATTGCTCTTGATATTTCCCTTGCGTTAGTGGCACTGCAGTTTGCATTACATCAATGACTGTCTGCACTTCATCTACTGTATAAGTATGGGCTCTACCAATGAATGGAATTTTAAACTGCACAACTCTTAGCAAAGATTACAATATGATTAGATTTCGATAATTTAATACTTTCGATTATATCAAAGTGAGATTTAATTTCATCTTCCAGTTCTTGTTGGCTTTTCACAAAACCAATTGGGTTTTTTGGAATATATAAACTTACCATTAAAAAGTTCGCATAATGTGAAACTATTTTCAAAAACTCACGCCAGTTTTCAAGATAAGAAAGACATTCAGATGTAAACACAAGATCTATCCCTTCCCACAACTTTTGCTTATTTTGCAATTGATTATCTAGTACTTCTATATTATTCGCATCAATATCTTCAAAATCAATATCTAAAAATCTTGATTTTGCAATGCCCACTGCTGTTGCAGATTTATCAAAACCAACGACGTGGTTATTTCTCTTTTTAAGCAGACTTGTTAGAGCACCTTTGCCAGAACCGACATCAATAATCGTTCTAAAATTCCATTCTTCTAATATTGATAATGCAATTCTTCTAGTGAGCTGACGAGAGTCATCCTGACACCATGAATCAAAATTTTCTACCACTTCGTTCATATACATTTTCTCAAATTGACCAACAAACTGTCGCTTTCCTCTATCAAAGACATATTTATGATAATCAGCCATTTTTTACATTTTCCTAAATAATTCTATTATTTTATCTTTAGTCAAAAGATCACGAAAATTCTCGCCTAGAGCGTTAATTAATGGCTTCTCGTGAACAATTGTCGATGCATATAGTTTCTCATACTGCTCATCAGATAAATCACTACAAATACCTTTAGGGATCTCTATTCTCTGTTTTTCAACCATCCGCCAAAATTCCTGGTATTCGTCATAATAAAATTCTTCCATTGCCCTCATAGTGATGCAATTCGCAATACAATGGTGTATACCTAACACTACACTTAACCCCGCAGAAAATGGATGAATAACACCAACGTAACTTGTGGCAATAGCACACCCACCTAGATAGGAAGCAACCATTAATTTTGAACGATTCTCATCAGACATCATATTCTTGCTAAGAAAGACATCTCTACATATGCTAATAGTTTGCGCCGAGTATGCATCGCCAATCGCATTCCTATATGATCCATTTATCGATTCAATGCAGTGAATATATGCATCCATGCCAGTATAAAAATACTGATTCTTTGGTACTGTGATAGTTAGGTCTGGGTCCATAATTATTTGATCAAATACCGTATAGTCACTATTCATACCTAGCTTAAGACCGGACTTCTTATTAGTCATAACGCAGGTTCTTGTTGCCTCTGCACCTGTACCTGAAAGTGTTGGAATTGCTATTTTATATATTCCTGGATTTTTAACCAAGTCCCACCCTTGATAATCTTCCGCTCTGCCACTATTGGTTAATAAATTGGATACGGCCTTTGCTACATCCATCGTAACGCCTCCCCCCATACCAATGATAATATAGGGACTACTCTTCTCTTTACCTACTAATAAGTTGACTATTTTGTCTATATAATCAGTAGTTGGCTCAACTTTCGTTGAAACAAAAATAATTTCGTCTTCTGTATTTTTTGGCAGTTGGTTGATAATTTTTAACTTATTTTTAAAAAATTCATCCAAAAAATAAATTACATTCTCGCCATTTAGATGATTCAAACTCTTAATTAAAACAGATAAATAAGCAAGAGTGCCTTCTCCAAATATATATTGAGGAACATTCCTAGTATTTTTAAACCCTCTTTCTGAAAATTCTTTCAACATTAATACAAGTTACAATAAAAAATTATCTTTCACAAAAATCATTAATACGCTCCGATATCAATTCATGAGCATAAGGTTTATTACAATTCATATAGTATGAGCGAGCATCTTCTGTTAAGGAGAGATACTCTTCATTATCCATTCGCAATAAAGCATCCATTTTGGTATTAAAAGATTTTTGAGTTAAATCATTTAGAAGAACACACTCTGGCATTCTTTTAAAATTTCTTTCTAACCCCCAGGTTTTTGTAAAATCATGATTTGCACAACCACAAAATAATACTTTCTTCCCACAACCAAATAATTCATAACTTAAAGATGTAAATATTGCAACGATGGCCTGAGAATCAAATCCAACTTGATAAGAATCCATTTGCTTTAATTTATTCGCATGAAATATTACATTCTTACAATCAATGTAGTTTTGATAATACCTCAACTCATGATCATAATCTTTTTCATTCCTCCCAAATCTCATTGCAACGCTTAGTTTATATTGTTTTCTTTCTGCCCATGAGACTGCATTTATAAAAATATCATTACCCATCTTAGAATACAAACAATCTGCAACTGAATCACTAAGTTGCCAGCTGCGCCTATATTGGGAAATAAAACAAACATCTTTATATTTATTTAATTCGTCTGATTTTTGACTATATTTAGACAAAAATAGACCCATCTTTAGAGATCCTGCCGAGTAATACTTTTTTAACCGCACACCTTTACTAATCATTAATTCGTGTTCAAAATCCCCAAAACCAAAAAATAGCGGGTACCTATAGGCACTATTCCAATTTTTAACACAATCATATGGGCCACTGTTGCGCATTCCATTTTGCACAGCAATTACCATTTTTTCTGGAAATATCTCACCTAACTCACCTATTAAGCGATCATTATCGAGAAATGTTATGATTACCCTGGGTTTGCTTTCGTCAATAATTGCAGAAATTAATGCTTTATATTTGATTCCTAACTTTACTACTCTTTTAAACAAGAATAAATAGAAGGACATCTTTCTAAAATAGGGCACAACACCTCTTATTTTGAGAACACCTACGGAATAACAACTCGGGATACAATGTCTAATCCATTCACTACCTGATTCATCTATAATTAATACGTCTACATGTTCAAAATCAACTTTATATAGATTTTTCAAAACTATCCTTAACTAAAAGTAATTATATAATTGTTGTTATTCTTTATTCCAACATTTGGCATGATTGTACCCATGCAATGTACCATCAACATCACACTTGTTACATGGGGCTAATTTTCTAAACCCTTTACCAAGCATTTTTCTATATTTGTTTATATTATTTTTTCTCCATATTGAAAATAAAGAATTAGAAAATACATTTCCAAATTTAACCTTTTTATTCCAATCCTGCACACAAAGCATTACATCTCCATTCCAATCAATCATCATCGAATAATGCGTATAAAAACATGGACGGGAAGTATCAATATTTTGTTGATTTTCATGAGAAATAGTACCTCCTCGATTAGTTAGTTTTAAACCAAAGTCCATGGATGTATCGTACCATCTATCTCTTAATATGTACTTAGATTCTGGAACATTAAGATCATTAAAAATTTTTGTAAACTCCTCTATTTGATGAGGACCATCATACATACTTATAATCAATACATCTAAACCTGAATCAAACAAACTAGTAACTATTTTAAGACTTAACTTATCGCCGTTTGTAACTAATTCAGTATGTATCTCATCTCCAAATTCTCTTACAATATCTGATATTAAAGGATTAAGCAGTGGCTCTCCATAACCAGAAAAAACTACACCCCCCTTGTAGTTTAAATCTTTAAGTTCGGCTGCTATTTTGGTTGCCATTTCAACTGACATGTGAAGATTTTGATTTGGATACTCTGATGCATCCACCCTAGGACAAAATGTGCACTTCCTATTGCATAACTCTGTTGGATTAATATCAATCCATGAAAATAATGGTACTTCTTCGAGCATCTGAACTTTATCAACAAATATTGACTTTCTTTTAATGTTGGACATTATTGTTTGTTCAAAAATTTCTTTTTTTTTCTTCTCCATCCAACCTCTTTTCAAAAATCTACATTATTTTCTATTGAAAATTCTCTAACTAAATCTTCATACTTTCTCAAACGAAATGACATGTTACTATTTAATTCAATAATCTGATCACATTTTTTTAATGTAGTGATTCGATGAGCAATAATAAGTACAGTTAGTTTACCCTCTAATCCTTCAATCGCCTTCATTACTTCTTTTTCAGTTTTGTTGTCAAGCGCACTAGTAGCCTCATCCAAAATAAGTACATTTGCCTTCCTGTATAATGCTCGAGCAATACCAATACGTTGGCGTTGCCCGCCAGAGAGACGAACCCCTCTCTCACCAACAAAAGTTTGATATTGTTTTGGCCAACTCTCAATAAGCTCTGAAATACGTGCCTGATGGGAAGCCCATCGCACTCTATCATGATCAATCTGATCTATAGATTGACCAAAGGCAATATTTTCCTCAATAGTGGTATCAGAAAGATATATATTTTGTGGTACATGAGCAACATGCGCCTGCCAATTCCTACAGTTCTCTATAGTGACAACTTTTTCATCTACCATTAATGTGCCTCTGGTAGGGGTAAGTAATCCCATTATAATATCCAGAAGAGTACTTTTACCACTACCAGTTTCCCCTACAAATCCGATACATTTGCCCTTGTCGATATTAAGATTTACATTTTCTAATATCCATGGAGAATCCACTGAATAACGAAAACTAAGATTATTTATGCTAATTTTCTTATTAAAAGTAATCGGAATTACTGGAAATTTATGTACGTGATCAGGCAGTGGCTGATTTAGTAATTCTAAAATATCTTGAAATGAAGCGTACGACCCTCTCATGGAACCAATTGACCTATACACTAGTTGGAGTGTTGGTAATAAGCGCTGCGCGCCCATTGCCAACACTCCTAATACTGGAATGGTGGTCACTAAACCATCTGCTTGTTGACTCATAGCATAAGCAAGCCCAGCTATCAAGGTCATACCTAGTGCTTCTATCAAAAAACGAGGGGCGGAATTAATAAAACTATTGTTAGCTGAAGCGCGGCGGAGAGGAAGGTCTGCACTACCATACAATTTACAATAAAAATTTTGACTACCGTCAATTAATACGTCTCGAATACCACCTAACCCTTCTTGCAATGACTTAATAATCTTTGTAGATTCAATACTAATACACTGACTATTTTTTAAAAGTCTTTGACGAGTATAAAGACTAATACCCCAATAAATAAACCCAAAAATACCAAAAGAAATAAGTGCAATTTCTATGTTAATCGCAAGCAATATGGACATAATTCCAATTAATATGATAATTGAGCTAGTTAGTGCTAAGGTTGGCGCTAGCACGCCCATTACGACTATATTTGTTTTTCCTGTTATGCTGTTAATAATATCACTACTATTCTGACTTATATGAGTAGAGTAGTCTTGATAAAGAGTCAAACGATAAATTCTAATACTAAGGTCTGCACCCACTGCTTGTTCAAAACGGGTTATAACATAAAGCAGGATTAAACGAACTAGCCCCGCAATCAAAGCGGCACATATAAAAACAATGGTAAGTGGAAATATAAGTTGTTCAGGCGAATTTATATTAAATATTCGAATTATGGGTTGTGCTAATGTGTGTTGATATATTTGATCAGGCTCAAT
>Ga0209449_1001339_pt1 | contig 13067 bp, 13 predicted proteins | sample SaaInlV_100m_DNA_5_FD_184671 | JGI IMG/M metagenome (GOLD analysis project Ga0209449, IMG submission 184671) | Marine microbial communities from expanding oxygen minimum zones in the Saanich Inlet - Saanich Inlet SI073_LV_200m_DNA (SPAdes) (version 2) | ecosystem: Environmental > Aquatic >...
CTATCTGATCCACCCTCTAACAATGCGCCTAATAGATGAGGTGAGTCAGTTGCAGAACAGGAGTCTCGTCTGATTGCCCTCAAAGGAGTTGTTTGTAAATTAATGCCGCGCAAGCCCGTATGTATGTACTTAAAACGACGTCTCGCTATAGCTAAAGCTTCAGGCGTAAAACTGGATAAATCACCAAATGTGTAAGCAAAGTGTTCAATTTTTATTCCTAATTTTTGCTCCAAATAGTCAGCACTATCAACTATTTCACGACTTAAGCCATCGTTCAAAGTATCAGATAAACGAATATGATTGGCCGTATGAGCCCCAATACTGTGCCCCGTGTTATTAAGGAACTTAAGGTCATCAATTGACATGTTCTGTTTACTAACAGGCACATCTTCTGGCCTAAGCCCAGGATCAATATGTTGAGCAACAAACCTGCGCCAATCGTCACCTTTAGAAAGCTTTGAAAAATTAGAAACAATAAAAAAAATACCCTTAATTTTTAGTGGATTAAGTATTCTCTCTGCAACGCCTCTGTTAGATAGGAATCCATCGTCAAAAGTAAGCAATAAGCTATCATGTTCGAGCGGCAACGCACCATCTAATATTCCAGAAAACTGTTGAGGTGTAACAAACTGCCAAGATTTTGAAAGCCAACACAACTGACTTTTAAAATAAGCTTCTTGGTGTGGTGCAATATCATGATAGAGCAACACTCTTAGTCGAGCAGATGGGCGCTTCCCTAATTTTTTGAGAATAAAATTATAAATTCTGAGTGGTTGATAACCAGCCGTCAACAGATAGTGCTTAAATGACACTATTATCGCAACTTAATTTTTTCATAAAAAACTCTCTAAACATAAAATAAAATTCCGTCAATTAACGAAAAAAATCATATACCTAATTGATAGGCCGTTTAATTACCGCTAAGCACAGTCCAAAACTAATTTAATCATTTTATTAACTTGGGCTTTAGTAACATCCTGATGCACAGGCAGCGTCACACCATTCCTATACATTTTATTTTCAGTCTTCCAATCTGAGCTATCAAAGACGTCATCGGGCAGCGTGGGAAATGTTGAGGCTGAAACTCCATTATCGATCAACATGTTGATAATCCGTTCTGACTCATTATGGTAAAAGAAAAATACCCAAGGGGCAACTTCTTCATTTTCAAGGTTTAATGGTTTTGGTATCCTAATTGATTCAACAGATGATAGCGCTTTGAGTAACGTTTGATAATTTTCACGACGCCGAACTACTACTTTGTTAACGTCTATGGTGTTAATTATTTTCTCTGACCATTTCCCGATATGTTCTCGGCAGTCAAAAAAATAGTAGTTTTTTGCCATTACAGGATAAACATCCTTGTTTACGTGCTTTGCTCTAACCCGCCAAGACATTCCAATTTTCTGAAAAAACCACTGTACTGTCATTTTTAAGACCCCTCTATATTCTGAAGGATATGAATGCAATGTTTTGGGCAAAACAAATGGTCCTTTTTTTAGAAATAGAACCCCCCCGTTCGGGATTGGTAGAGCCTTCCGCAATCCAAATAGCCCAGCATCACCCTGTGTACCGATTTTACTTGTGCCAATATTTTTGACAATACTGTGCGCACAATCTTCTATTAGAAATAGATTTTTACTTCGACAAAAAATTAACGCCTCTTGTTGAGATATTGAAAATCCAAAGTAATGAACTAATAGAAAAAAATCTTGCCTTTTGATATTTTCTTTGTCTAATTCATTGAAATCTGGTTCTAGATCTTCAGTCACTTTATAATACTTACAGTTTACCGAGTACTCCTTTAATGTTATCACTACAGTATCGCATATAAAGGCTGGTAGCCAGATAGTTGAAATCTCTGAAATACTATTATTTTGCCTTATGGATTCGATCGCAGTTATCAGCGCACCTCTTGCGAAACTGAAATATCTCAGCCTTTCTTCTTGCTTCATTTTTTTTGCAAAAATAGCTTTAAAAGTGACTATAGGATTAAGCGTTGACGATGTGTGTATAAACATTAATGATTAGCTCTAATGATATTTTTAAATATTAAAAATGGCGTACGATTTTTCAAGTTAGCTGAATAACTTTTTTAAAAATTATTTTTATAAAAGTTATTGGAGAGCTAAAAAAAGATGAGATCAGGTATCTTAAAGCGACAATATAATTTTTATTTACTAATTCTTCCTTAAATTCTGATATTAATAGACGAGTATTAATTAGATTCCAAAGTTTCACTTTGTTTTCTTCAAATTCTTGGACATTGAAAACATGATCTTTAAGAACGTTAACTAAATTTATTTTATGTTTACTCATTTGTCCTGAAGCATTATTTTGATGAACTACAGCTTCGCCTTGGACTGAAGCAATGAATTTGAATATTGCACCTGCCTTGGCTAAAAACATCCAAAAATCATAATCCTCTACGGTCACAAAATTGATATCTTCTCTAAACAAGATGTTATTTTCAATCATGAATTTACGCCTAACCAAGGTAGCTGATGGAGAGACCCTATTTCCTTCAGTTAACAAAACTTGATAGAAATTTGGGCAATAGGGCCCATATCTAATTATTTTTTTACCACCCGTCATTTCATTCACTTGCATTTCGTCTGTGCTGAATACGTCAATTCCATCTTCTAGCCGAATTTTTTGCACTACAGAATCAAGTTTACCTGGATACCAAGAATCATCTGAGTCCAAAAAGGCAATCCAATCCCCTTTTGCCTCTTTTAGTCCCAAGTTACGAGAGGCACCAATAACTCCGTCATTGTGTATTTTTAATAACTTTATTTTAGGATTAGCTAAGCTTAAAACAGTGCTCTCTGTGATGTCAGTAGAGTGATTATCAATAACAATAATTTCCCAATTGGTATAAGTTTGATCAATAACTGACTGCAAAGCAAGACCAAGGTAATGTGCATGATTATAGGTTGGGATTACAATTGATATTAAAGGGGTATTAGTCATTTTAATTTGCAGTTATGAAAGATTTGTGACACATACGCAAAAGATCATCAATTTCGTCATTTGGATTTCCATTTAAGTTAAAACCTGTACTCAATAACTTTTCTACACAATAATCTAAGTGTTCACTTTGTTCACCGACCATAGGCTTTGGTCTGACAATTTTTGGAGTAAAGCCAAGCACTTCTGTGCATCTCATCTGTATTAACCACACCATATCAATGACCTGCATTGACTTCCCATTACCTACATTAAAAATCCCATCACCCAATTTGGCCTTTGGTAGGTCCATTATATGGCCAATCACTCGCGTCACATCATGAAGTGTTATGAAATCTCGCTGCTGTAGTCCAGACGATCGCATGACCATAATTTTTGACGTCACCGCCTGACGGCACAAGTCATTAACCAATAACATCCAAGTATTAACGTTTGGGTGTGTTGGAGCACCAAAACCATTGGACAGTCTTATCACTATACCCTCTATGCTTCCATTAGCAGCCAGCACTACATCTTCAGCAGCACGATGACTAGTGGCGTATGGATGTCTTCCTTTGGTTAAGGTCGTTTCGTCAATTCTACCGACTAATTTAGGAGCGTAAACATGGGCTGTTGAAAAGTAGATAATACGTTGGACACCTGCTAGTTTGGCCATCTCTACTAACCTAGCAGTGTTGACTGCATTCACTTGAAGTGCTGCTACAGGATCATTTAGACAATCAGAATCATTCATAGCAGCTAGATGGATCAGAACATCAACTCCCATACAGGCATGCAGCAGACTTTGTTCAGAGGTCCAGTCCATGGCAATTACTGATCCGTTAGGCAACCAATTTATCCGACCATGTTTTTTCCTGCTTCCCAATATGAGATCAACATCACTGCGACCACAAAGCGACTGAGCTAACCTACCACCAACAAAGCCCGTGCCACCCGTTATCAAAACTTTACGTTTCATTTATGCGAGCATTCCAGTCGTAAGGTATTCTCTCGTCCCACGCAGGTTTACGTTCAATTTCATCAGGATCATGCGGAATTGATGCACAATTGGCTACTATGGACAAATCTTCGCCCAGTCCTTTCCAACCATTCCAAACCAACGGTGGCACTGTTAGTAAGAAATAATTATCTGGAGATAAATTATACTCTTCAACACAACCTCGAGTTTTACTATTTAGACGATCATCAAATAAAACACATCTAATCTCACCAGAGATAGCTGCATAATTTAGTGTCATGTGTTTGTGAAGGTGCCACGCTTTTATAGCTCCAGGATAAGTACAAGAGAAATAAATTTCACCAAAGCCGCAGAATGCTGCCGAATCTTTCCGCAACATATGCATAACTTTGCCTCGCTCGTCAAATATCTGCTTTAGTGGCGTAAGTGTAACCCCTTCAATCATAATAACTCCGGGAAAAAATCTTGAAGTTGCGCGCGGGTTATGCTTTCTACATCACCGCCAGCCATAACAGCTTTATACCATTCAGCAGTAGTCAAAAATGTCTTATCCACTCCCCAACGCGAATGCCAGCCAAGGTCTTGGTGAGCTTTGTCACAATTGAGTTGAAGTAAGTGAGCCTCATGCAGATGATCTTGAGGCCCAACAATATCAATGGTACCGCGGCCTAGTGTTTGAACAATAGATTTCGCCACATCATGCACTGTGCGTACTTCAGAAGTTGAAGGACCAAAGTTCCACGAACCACCGTATCGTTTTGGCTCCTCATACAATTTGGTAGCCAGCATCATATAACCAGATAGCGGCTCCAGTACATGTTGCCATGGACGCGTAGCATTAGGATTGCGCAGCTTAATTGGCAGTTTATTTTCGATCGCACGAATGCAATCGGGAACAATTCGATCTGCAGCCCAGTCACCGCCACCGATGACGTTGCCGGCGCGCGCTGTTGCCGCCCCTAGGTCTGGCCGAGAAGCAAAGAACGACCTTGAATAAGCAGAGAATAAAATCTCAGTAGCGGCCTTAGATGCGCTATACGGATCATGTCCTCCAAGTTGATCATTCTCGCGATACCCCCATACCCACTCCACATTTTCATAGCATTTATCTGAGGTGATATAAACCAATGAACGCACTGTACTGCATTGCCTAACAGCATCCAGCAGATTCACAGAGCCCATTACATTGGTGTCAAAAGTAATGGTTGGGGCTTCATAGGATTTTTTTACCAATGCTTGTGCCGCTAAATGAAAAACAATGTCTGGCTGAAAAGACTGCATTGCATCATTCACATGAGCAGCATCACGCACATCACCCACTACGTGATTGATTTTGTCCTCCATGCCTAATAACATAAAATGGCTCGGACCTGGTTCAGGTTTTAAAGCAAAACCCATCACTTCTGCACCTAACTCTTTAAGTAAAAAAGTGAGCCATGTGCCTTTAAAGCCAGTATGCCCAGTTACAAACACACGTTTCCCACGGAAAAACTCTAGATCCTGGTGCATGCTTATCGTACCCACGGTGCATTACCAGAGTCGTACAGTGCATTTAACAATTGGTATTCTCTGCTAGTGTCCATAGGCTGCCAAAATCCATTATGTTCAAACATCATCAATTGCTCATCTTTTACTAATTGACGCAGAGGCTCTTGTTCAAAAACTAAATCTTCGCGACTATCCAGATAGTCAAAAACTTTGGGGCTAGCAACAAAGAATCCACCATTAATACGACCGTCTGTTGCTTGTGGCTTTTCGTTGAATTCCAGAATTTTACCATCAATATTGGAGTCCATCTCACCAAAGCGTCCGGGTGGGCGTACACCAGTTACGGTTAGGGCCTTTCCATGCGATTTATGAAACGCTTCCAATTGCCCAATATCCACATCACTCACACCATCGCCATAAGTCAACATAAAGTCTTCACCTTGAACAAAATCCTTTATGCGAGCGATCCTTGCACCCGTCATCGATCGGGCTCCTGTATCTGTCAGCGTGACTTTCCAACCTAGCTCATCATGATTATTGTGATATGTTACACCACCAGCAGAACCCAGATTGATCGTGAAATCTCGAGTGTGCGCTTCATAATTCAGGAAAAAATCTTTTATGGATTGGCCCTTGTATCCAAGGCAGATTATAAATTCAGTATGTCCAAAATGTGCATATGACTTCATAATATGCCAAAGAATTGGATAGGGGCCAATCGGTATCATTGGCTTAGGAATATCATCTGCTACATCACGGATACGAGTTCCATAACCACCTGCTAAAATTACAACCTTCATAAATATTTCTCCTAATTCAAAATTAAAACTAACTTTTATTTAATATAGTGTACGGTAAGTATCGTTACTTCTGGAATCAATTTAAATTGATAGTTGACACTTGTTCATCTAGTTTTTTACCAAAAGCCAACCTTGGTCGGCATTCCGTCGCAGAAGGCAACCTCACTTCCAATAGGATAGGTCCTGTCGCAGATGCAATCTCCCTAATAGCCTTTTGCAATTCCATTTGTTGAATAATAATTATCTTTATTTAGAGATTTGTAATAATTCCATGCGCCTATATTCATACTTTTTTTCACTTAATTAACATTGTCCAAATATAAGCAAACCTCTGTGGTTACGCCTTCTAAAGAAGTATTTTGAGGGCTATAGCCTACACTCTTAGCCTTGTAGTTTGTTGAATAATAATTTATTTTAACTCCAGTAGCATTAACAATGTTAACACTCTTGTCAATTTCATATTTTAATCCAAACTCATCCTTCAACTCATTAAGTAAATCAAATTTTGAAACAGGAGATTTCGTATAACAATCCAAAGCCGTATTTATCGGTTTAAAATCAATGATTGCTTGTATTAATCTGTAAAAATCAGGTGGAGTAATAAAATCCCTGACAATATTATCTGCTGATGTTTTAAACACTTCTTTATTTTTTATCGCACGCACAATATCTGTTATTAAAAACCGAGCACTCATATCCTGTGTGTGACTGAAATAATTAAATACCCTAACATCAACAATAGATAATTCAGACAATGATCGATGCTTAGCTTCCACATATAACTTGGAAATCGCATACCAGTCAGTCGATTTAAGATTATTAATATCCACCGTGGCAACTGTATCCTTATTGACAGGCTCTTGGTAACTACTACCATAAACTACACCACTACTTAGAAAAATGTATTTTGTCTCCTTATGTTGCTTAATATAATCAAGTGCCATATCATCATATTGCTCAGTTATCTTAAAAATATCACTCCCCATATTTTTGGCTTTTATTGGATCACCAATTCCCACAAAATTAATAATCACATCAAATTTTTGGTGATTGTCAAATTCAGAATACTCTTGAATTTGATATTTATCACTCAAGTTTTCACTATTAATCCATTTTTCTAATAATTCTACATTGCGGCTAAAAAGTGAAAAAATATAATCTTGATTCTTTGAAAAAGACAAAATTAAATCTTGTGCTATTTGACTGGTTGCACCTAGAATTGCAATTTTCATCTATACGCTTGGTAAAAAATTATGAACTTTCTTATAAACCACTTCAAAATCCAACCCGTGCTCTTTTAATAAATACTCATAAGTACCACATTTTTGGGAAAAACAATCATTAACAGCTATCTGCAATATCTTTATAGGATAAGACGATGACGATATTTCAGAGATCAATGAGCCGAGGCCTCCATATTTAGAATGCTCTTCAAACACAACAATTGCTTCACTATTATGGCAAATTTCTTCAACTGTTAAACGTTCAATTGGCTTAATGAATGGCGCACTCCAAACATCTATATCAATGTTTAATTTATCTGCGACATCTATTGCAGTCACTACCATAGAGCCTGTGGCTATAAACGAATATTTGCTTTTCCTTGTCTCTCTTACTTTGATTAACTTTCCAGGTTTTGTGTCGATTGGTAATTGATGAACATCGCCACGATCAGCTTTTCCTATACGTAAATATACTGGTGATTTTTCTTGATAAGCCGCCATTAAACACTGTGTTAACTCAAATCTATCGGCTGGAGAATAAACTGATAAATTGGGAATAACACGACTACATGCAATATCTTCAGTAGATTGATGACTTGTACCAAGATGACTGTAAACAAAACCAGCGCCATCGCCAATAAATATAATTGGAAGATGGTCATGAGCAACATCTAGCTTAATTTGCTCAAGTACACGAATTGGTACAAATGCGCTCAAACCGTAAACAATAGGTCTGAAACCTGTACGAGCCAGTCCTGCCGCTACTCCAACCATATTTTGTTCGGCAATTCCTACGTTAATGTATTGATTCGGACATTCTCTGCGAAAATCATCAAATAAAGCGTACCCATGGTCGCCCGTCAGCAGTAAAATTTTTGGGTCTTTTTTACCTAATTCGACTAATACATCTGATAGCGTCTGCCTCACACATCACCCTCATTAATTGACGCAATAGCATCTCGATAACTTTCCTTATCAAGTCGAGTGTAATGCCAACTATTATCATCTTCCATGAAATCTACACCCTTACCTTTCACGGTTTTTGCAATCAACGCCTTGGGTTTCTTTGTATCACTATTCCGCAGCTTCTCAATTGCTTTATTAATAGCTATTTCATCGTGCCCATCAACTGTAATCGAATCAAACCCAAAACTCTCAAACTTAGACTGGATCGACCCAAGTCCGATAATATCCTGTGTCTTTCCCATTGCCTGAAAACCATTCTCATCAACAATAACCATAAAGTTATCTAAATTATGATGTGCTGCAAACATTGCACCCTCCCAAATAGGCCCTTCATTAATTTCACCATCGCCTACTAACACGTAGGTGTCTTGATCTGTTTTATTTAACTTTGCACCCATCGCTAAACCCACACCAACAGAGAAACCATGCCCTAATGAGCCTGATGTTACTTCAATACCTGGAATGCGCGAGTCTGACAAACCCTTTAAGTCGCTCCCATCAGAAAAATAATTTGAAATAGCATTATCATCTAACCAGCCTAACTCGTGCATACATGCATATTGAGCCATAACACCGTGACCCTTGCTAAGTAAGAAGTAATCACGATTTTTACTTAAAGGATCGTTCTCAGGATAGCGTAAATGATTTTTATATAAAACTGATAATATTTCTATAATTGAAAAAGCACACCCAATATGCGCTGTAGAGCCAACATAGGCCATATCTAATACCGTCTTTCTTAATTTTTTTGGATCAAATTTCATTATTTAAGAAGTCTTCTATTTTTTCAGCTATGTAGCCCAACTGATTTTCTCCAAGCCCTGGATAAATACCAAGCCATAGTGTTTGATTCATGGTTATATCTGTATTAATTAAATCGCCTACAATACGATATTCAATATCTTGAAAATACGGCTGTTTGGTTAAATTACCTGCAAATAGTAATCGTGTGCCAATTTTATGACTGTCTAAATATTGAGTGAATTCAACCCTATCAACACTCTCTTTTAAAGTAATCGGAAAGCCGAACCACGAAGGCTCTGAATTTTCAGTAGCTTCTGGTAAGTCAATAAACTCAGTTAAACCACTTAATTTGTTCTTAAGATAGGCAAAGTTTTCATTGCGCTTTTTGATAAACTCTGGCAGACGCTTTAATTGTGCTAAACCGCAAGCCGCCTGCATATCACTAATCTTGAGATTGTAACCAAGGTGTGAATAAGTATATTTATGATCATACCCTTGGGGTAGTTCACCCAACTGCTGTTCAAAGCGCTTTTCACAAGTATTATCACAGCCTGGATCACAGTAGCAATCTCTACCCCAGTCTCTAAACGACTCAGCAATCGTTATTAATTCAGAGCTATTGGTAAATACAGCTCCACCCTCACCCATCGTAATATGGTGTGCTGGGTAAAAACTACAAGTAGCAATATCACCAAACGTACCTACATGCTGGTCGTTGTATTTTGCACCTAAGGCATCACAACAGTCTTCCACCAGCCAAAGATTATATTTATCACATAGTTCCTTTACTTTTTCAAGATTGTATGGATTGCCTAAAGTATGGGCAAGCATAATGGCTTTAGTTTTTGGTGTTATTGCTGCTTCAATTAAACCAGCATTTACATTGTGTGTTTTTAGATCAACATCAACAAATACAGGGATAGCGCCAAATTGCACAATTGGATTAACCGTGGTAGGAAAACCTGCAGCAATACCAATCACTTCATCGCCTTTTTTAATGGCTCTATCGCCTAATTTTGGAGAGGTTAGTGTGGCAAAGGCAACTAAATTAGCAGATGAACCAGAATTAACGGTAATTAAATGCTTAGTACCAATAAATTCTGAAAGATCTTTTTCAAACTTTCTATTAAATCGCCCAGTCGTTAGCCATCCATCTAACGATGCATCAACCATGTATTGTAATTCAGTTGCGCCCATTACCTTGCCAGATGGTGGCACAACACTTCTACCTGGTTTAAATGTTTTTTCTGTGTATTTTAAATCTGCAAATTCTTGCACAAGATTTGCGATTTCTAATCTTAATTCTTCAGCGGTTTTCATTTATTCATATCTCTTGTGTATTCTTCAATTTCCGCTAAACATATAGCCTGCATATCTTCTTTGTTAAGCCAAGCCCTATGCCAGCTAATAATTTTTTCTAATGTATGGCTTAATTCCCATACTGGTTGCCAGCCCAGTTTAGATTCGGCCTTTGTAATATCCAGCTTTAAAAAACCCGCCTCATGTGGATTAGAATTTTGATCAAGTTCCCAACTGGAATTTGGCCATTTTGAAATCATTTTATCTAAAATCCAATCTACCGGCTTTACATCTTGTTCATTTGGGCCAAATGTCTTCTGAGAAAATTCTATCGCTGCGTATTGATCAACTAACTTAGCTATTTGCTGCCGTATGTCATCTTGATTCATTTAACTTTATTCTCCAATCGAAAAAATATACTTAAAACACACCTCTAATTTTAATCCAAAACGATTTTCTAAAAAATGGATAAAAGAAGGATAGATAAAAATTCGGGTATATGCAGTTTTGAACTAATACTTTGGGAATATTTACATACTCTCCACCAGTATTTTTTTTGTCAAATACAAGTCGCATCATATCCAAAAAAAAGTTTGATAACGCAGCATTTCTACAGTGCCAGTATGCATGCCAAGTCAGGCCATTTTTTTTGTACTCTTCGAGTGCCTCAGGAAGACGAATACTCAGGATTAAAGGCCCCATTGGCGACCACTCCTGAGCACCAGTAAGGCAAACACTAGCAGGCTCAGCAGAAAAGTAAGCTATAGATTTTGAAAAAGCATGTGCGAATATTTTTACATGGGGGAAGCTATTATCAGGATGCGACAATGAACGGTCATCACAAATAGCAGCTTCATCTAAACACTGTGTGTTCGCTAGCCATAGGCTCCTGCGAAAAACTGATAAATAGATTCCACCCAAATAATCAAAGCAAATTTTCGGGTCAATAAGTTTTAGGAATGGCATCTCACCGCTCTCAGTTCGCAAAGAGAAAGGCTTCATAGTTCTTGGAAGATTAGATAAACTAAATGGCTGAGAGAAACTGTGCACATATTCTGTTGTAAGATGATTAGCATTAACCACAAAAAAGTCTACTGTCCGATACTTTGTGATAAGTGCTATTATTTTTTCACAGGCGCCAAGCATTAAAAGATCGTCATCCCCAATCACCCACACAAACTCACCGTCCGCCATTTTCACAACTTCTAGCATATTTCGAGCAAACCCAAGATTTGATTTGTTTATCTTGTATTTAATAGCTAATACTTTTTCTGCTTCAATAACTACCTTTTTAGTAGTATCTGTGGAGCAATTATCAGAAATACAAACTTGCACCTCTGGAATCTTACCTAGGCCACACTGAATCAGTGAACTTAGGCAGTTATTTAAGTGTGATGCTCTGTTATATGTGGGAATGCAAATTGAAAGAACTACCATATTAATATTTTGGCCAAAGTATCATTATTTATGTAAGAGATATATTAAAGATCATGAGTTAACAAATATTTTAAAGTTCGTACTGGGTGCTTTTCAGTCCTGGCATAATGTTGACAAAATAGCTTGCGGGCATTTTGCACTTCATCACTGCCCCACCATTTTTCAATATCATCCCAATGCAACTCAACATGTTTTGCTGCTTGTTCTGGGCTGTCAACAATTATTTCAGCCTCCCTTAGCATTTCATAATAAGGCATCGCGCTAGGCAGTAAGTGATCGAAGCTAGGTTGCATGTGATCTAATTGACTATGCCAGAAACATAAGGTAGGTATATTTAATGAAAGCGTTTCAAGCAATCCAGTAGAGTCAAATGAAAAAACGACTAGCCGACTTTGAGCATACAACTCCCATATTGTAGGATCTTCAACTTCATCCCCAACTAATCGTGTATTTGGGCTTCGGTCATGCCATCGCTGCTTTTCTGACCACCGAGATCTCTTATCAAGAAAGAGGCGCACTCCCATTTGCTCATGAATGGCCTCGGGCAGTGATTCAACAAAACGAAACTGATCTTCTTGATATTTTGCAAATTTAAAATACCTATCATCTATAGAAATGCGGACTGAAACACCAAGCTCGACGAGGAGTAATCCACCATCTAATTTAGCATTGATTAGCTTGCGTCCGGCTGTTGTGAAAACAAAAGAAGGAATATTCTTGGAATCGCCGTTACTCCATCCCCAAGTAATAAAACGATCACAAGTCGCAAGCTCGGGCCAGTTTTGATTACCTAGCAATGTACCATAATTATTCCCATGCTGCCCGGTAAAGTAGGGGGTTCCCCGCTCCACCTTTGAACCTGCCCAAGCTTTAAAAACCTCATCTGTATCAAAACTATTAGATGTAAAGATAAATTTTGGGTCAGTGGGCCATGGCAAAGACTCGGCCTGCTGACACAACTTAGCATATCCTTCCAAGTAACAAACTGGAATAATATCAGCCAATTGGTGGCGCACGAATTGTTCGAACCCAGTATGCCCTTTGTCACTAAGCGCAAAGTGTCGGCGCGTTTTGAGGTCAAGTGGTATAGACTGCAATAACGGACTACGCCAAAGCTGTGGGCATTGTCCTAGCGCCAATTGGAGTTTGACTTCTTGCCATATCGGTAGATAACTACTAATA
>Ga0209449_1001355_pt1 | contig 12937 bp, 9 predicted proteins | sample SaaInlV_100m_DNA_5_FD_184671 | JGI IMG/M metagenome (GOLD analysis project Ga0209449, IMG submission 184671) | Marine microbial communities from expanding oxygen minimum zones in the Saanich Inlet - Saanich Inlet SI073_LV_200m_DNA (SPAdes) (version 2) | ecosystem: Environmental > Aquatic > Marine...
TTCCTAAATACCAAGGCAGAAGGCAAAGTGGCAGAAATGTGCTTTAAATCGGCTTTATATTCATCGGTTGGATGATTGTAAAAATAATAACCCATTACCATTTTTTCAAACTGCAAAGTCTCTCTAAAAGAAAAGCTTGGACTCGGTAAATAGTGCACCTCGTATTCGTTATGCACTTGCTCATTTGCAAACAAACCACTCTGACCACTTGATTGGTCATTTTGTTGTTGCTCTGCTTTTTTCATTGCGCTTGGGTATGTCTTGATCAAACTGGCACGATCAACACCAAAGCCATCCAAAGCACCACTATAAATCAGCGCTTCAACGGCACGTTTGTTTAAAGACCTGCGCTCAATGCGTGCACAAAAATCAAATAAATCTTGATAATTGCCATTCGCTTTTCGCTCAGCTACTAAGGTCTCAACCAAAGCCTCACCCACACCTTTGATCGCACCCAAGCCATAAGTAATGGTTTTTTCGTCCAGAATACTAAACTCATGGTAAGACTCATTAACACTTGGGCCATCGACGATCAAGCCCATGGATTGCACTTCATTCACAGTGAAGGCGATTCGATCGGTGTCATCCATCATGCCTGAAAGTACCGATGCCATAAAGGCAGCAGGATAATGTGCTTTTAACCAAGCGGTCTGATAAGAAACATAGGCATAAGCGACTGAGTGCGATTTGTTAAATCCATAACCTGAGAACTTGTCAATTAGGTCAAAAATTTCATTGGCTTTCTCTACATCGATATCGTGCTCAGCTGCGCCTTTAACAAATACATCACGCTGTGCGTCCATTTCTGCAGCAATTTTTTTACCCATTGCACGTCGTAAAAGGTCAGCACCACCCAGAGAATAACCCGCCATCACTTGGGCAGATTTCATCACTTGCTCTTGGTACAAAAATACACCGTTGGTCGGTTTAAGAATCTCTTCTAGCATTGGGTGTGGATATTTCACTTTTTGTGTGCCATGCTTCACACCAATATAGTCATCAACCATGCCAGCACCGAGTGGGCCTGGTCGGTACAGGGCTAGCATTGCGACAATGTCTTCAAATGAATCGGCCTGAAGTTTTTTCAAATAGCCGCGCATGCCGTCTGATTCAAGCTGGAAAATACCCGTTGTATCACAGCGTTGTAGTAGCTCGTACACGCCTTTATCATCCAAAGATAAAGCATCTAAATCAATCAGCTCATCACTCAAGCCTTTGGCAAAAACAAGCTTAACAGTTTTGTCAATGACGGTAAGGTTAGACAAGCCCAAAAAATCAAATTTCACCAAGCCCATGGCCTCAACATCTTTCATGTCAAATTGTGAAACCACACCATCTGTTTCGTTAGGGCCTTTGTAAATTGGGCAAAAATCACTGATCTTACTGGGTGCAATCAACACGCCACCAGCGTGAGTACCGACATTACGTACCAAGCCTTCTAGCTCTAGCGACAAATCAATCAAAGTAGTGACACTCTCTTCAGAGTCGTATCGACCTTTTAACTCTTCAGAATACCACTTGTCTTTATTTTCTTGCGATTCCCCTTCTTTGAAATAACCCAATGCTCTTGAAAGATTGATTTTAAGGTCGTTAGGGATAGACTTAGATATCCGGTCACTAAAACCATAAGGATGGCCTAAAACACGCCCTACGTCGCGCACAACGCCCTTGGCCGCCATGGTGCCGTAAGTAATAATCTGTGATACTTTTTCAGCGCCGTATTTCTTAGAGACGTATTCAATCACCTCATCACGGCGATCGGTACAAAAATCAATATCAAAATCTGGCATCGACACACGTTCAGGGTTTAAAAAACGCTCAAATAACAACTCATGTTTGATGGGGTCAACATTGGTAATGCCTAGCACATAAGCCACCAAAGAGCCCGCACCAGAGCCACGACCAGGCCCAACCGGTATGCCATTGTCTTTTGACCAGCTAATAAAGTCAGCGACGATTAAAAAATACCCTGGAAAATCCATTTGAATAATCACCGAGAGTTCAAATGCCAAACGATCATCATAAACTTGTCGATCTACTTCTAACCCTTGCAGGCGACTGTCTAAACCCGCTTGTGATTCTTGAGTCAAAAACTGTGCAATATTCAACCCTTCTGGAATTGGAAAATCTGGCAAATAATTCTTTTTATATAACTCAAAATGAACATTGCAACGTTTGGCAATTTCAGTGCTATTAATGATGAGTTCCGGCAAATCAGAAAACAGCACCTCCATTTCTTCACCTGATTTTAAATACTGCTCAGCATGGTAGTGCTTCTCACGGCGCGCATCATCCAACAGCCCACCTTGAGAAATACAAATTCTGGCCTCGTGCGCATCAAAATCTTGCTTGTGTAAGAACTCTACATCGTTGGTTGCCACTAAAGGAATATCGAGCGTCAATCCAAGCTCAATACAAAGGTGTAAATGGCGCTCATCATGCTTCCTACTAGTACGCTGTACACCTAAATAATATCGATCACCAAACACGGCTTGCCAAGCTTGCGCTTGTTGAGTTGCCTTGGTAATTTGATTATTAATTAAGTGTTGCGCCACATCACTGCGCACTGGCAATGCGATGAGTATCAAACCCTGATGGTGCGCTTGTAGTTGCTCGGCAGTAATGCTTACACTATCAATGGTTTGCCCTTGCAGATAAGACAAAGAAATCAGCTCAGATAAATTTAAATAACCCTCATGGTTTTGACACAAAAGCAATAAAGAAGTGTTTTGCTCTTCACCCTTAAGAACAAGTTCGGCACCAAAAATCGGCTTAATACCAGCACCTTTGGCTTCTTTATAAAGTTTAACCGCTGCAAATAAATTGGCGTTATCCGTCAGTGCAATAGCGCTCATACCAAGTTCTTTGGCTTTTTCTACCAATTTTGGTATGCGAATTAAACTATTCTCAACAGAATACTCGCTATGACAATGAAGGTGGACGAACTCAGTATTTGGCATTCAACAAGGTTAAAAAAATAAAAATAATCGCATGATTTATGCTTTATTTTACAACTGGAAAAATATGGATTATTTATATTTTTTAAATTAAAAATAATTAAAAATATCAGGCAATAAAAAACCGCCCTAAAGGACGGTTTAAAAAAAATCAGATTGGTATTAACGCATCCAAGGCATCATAATATTTTCAGGCTTAGTGAATTTATTAATATCATAACGCATGCCTGACATCGAATTATTCATGGTTGACATGTCGCCACTCATGCGTGACATTGAGCCGTTCATTTCTTTAATATTAACATTCATGCCCGATATCTGTGCACCCAGGCCATTCATATCTCTACCCATCGACACCATTGAACGAGTCATAATGTTCATGTCTCTGGCAACATTGGCAAAATCATCACCCATTTTCTTTTGACCATCGACCATGCTTTGCGCCATTTGCATCATGTTGCGCGCCATACCATTCATGTTTTTTGCCATAGAGTGAACGTCTTGAGTCATTTGTCCAACTGACTTGGTCATGTTGGTCATATCATCACCCATGGTATACATAAAAGACCCCATACCATAAGCGGCGTAACCACCAACCAATAACGCCCCAACTTTAATTGCTATATTCATTTTGCTCCTCCCTTTGTGTTATTTAAGTACAGCACTCATTTGAAGTGTCGTACTTTTTTTCAGTAAATCTTAAAACACCTGCTGAAATAGTTAAAATTAAAATAGAAGTAACCATAATAATCAAATTAAAACTGTCATTAGCAACTAGAGATTTCATGTCAATCACCATAAATCGTGTGATGGCAGTAATAGCAATAAAGATTAAGAAAATCACCGGCAATCGATGAGTTTTAAAATAGATACCAATCATCGCACCGAGTTCTAGATAAATAAACATTAATAAAATATCTTTAAGCGAAGCGAAGCCTGATTCGTGCTGCATGATCAGTAGATACTCACTAACTGCTGACCAAACTACGGTGCCGCCGATTACAAATAAACCTACTAAATGAAATGCTTCAATTAAGAAATCACCAACTTGATCGATTTTATTTTTTATAGTTTCGCTAAACATGCACTTACGCTCCCCTTATTTACTCAATGTAATGATTTAACTGACAATTATGACAAAGTATCATCGACTTATGTATCTTTTTTATACTTTAAAAATTTAGAAAATAATGCAAACGCTCATCTTAAAGCTATAACAAACCTTAAAAATTGCCATTATTCGTCTAAAACACCTAGTTTTACAAGGTTTTTTATAAAAAAAATGACTGGAAATTGGGTGTTTATCAAAAATTTCAGAAATTTTTAATATGGCGACTTATTAGGCAATATTTTTACCAAGAAACACATTCCAATCAATCCACTCACCTTTGTAAGTCGCCGTTGGGTCACAAGGAAGATCCGCATGAATTTCTTTATAGGAAATTTGATAATCAAGTTTGGTTTTAACCGTCAACTCATAATTACTAACCAACTCCTTGGCTTTAGAATATTCAACGAATTCTTTCTTGTTTCTCATCCACTCCCCTGTAATGCGTTTTTTGTTTTCTTTGTTATTGTACTGAAAAAAATAATCGTTTTTTTTTTGCTTTTTTATCAGTGTAGAATTGAACCCTTAATGTTGTAGTTAAGTTGTAAAAACCGAAGTTTCATATTCATCCTCAGAATAGATACTGCAGCATTAACCAAACATTCCAAGGAGAGAGGAAAGTAGAAGAATAAAAAAGCGCCCTATTCGGCGCTTTTTTATTGCTTGTGTGTTTTTCAATCTTAAAAAATAGCAGACAAAAAAAATACCCCAATAAAGGGGTATTTTTTATTTAACTGTTTAGCTTGCTAGAAGCTAGGACCAGCCGAACCCGCACCAACAGTTTGCGCTGCCGCATTTACTGTTTGCGTGTGAGCTTTATTAGCTAAAGCCACTGCACCAGCAGCGTTACCTGATGCCTGTAGTTTTTTAGCTTCTTTGATCATCTTGCCAGTATCACGCCAAGCCATGTGAGCTTTTAGGTTTGCTGCATAACCAGACTCAGCTGCAGCAATTGCTGCACCAAACGGATCAGACGAGCCCGTGTTCCAGTTATGACCACTACCTAAGTAATCAGCTTGTGCCGAAAAGGCAAATACAGTTAAGGTTGTTAGTAGTAATTTTTTCATCATACTTCTCCTATTTTCTGTAACGAGCGTCAGTGATCTCAAGGCCATTGCTCATCGCTTGATGGAAGAACTCCATATCACGATACTCTGGACTTTGAGCCATTAAAGGCTTAGCACGCATATTCTTGTAACAACCACCATAACGGCGATGTAACGTACCTAAGCTACCCCACTTTGCACGATACATTGGCACGTGTGTTGTGTGACCTAATGCAGGTGATAAGATATCAGCTCTTGCTTTTTTGCCAGCGTTATACACGTGGCAATCTGCACAAGACATGTTGAACTGACCACGCTTAGCGTAGAAAGTTGCCTTACCTCTTGCATAAGCTGCTTTTGCACCATCAGATTCAACTTTTACGTTGATCTTCTCGCCAGCCGCTTGATCAGAAATCCAAGCACTGATTCGGGCAACTTTGCCTTTCATCGGGCCCATCTTCTTACCAGTTTGCTCGTTATAACATTTACGGATTGTACCTTCTAGTGTCACCACTGTACCAGCTGCATCATCATAGTATGGATGCGCTAAACGTGCTGCTGCAGGATCTGCAAGTGCTGCACATTTTGCCAAACCAAACTTTTCAAACTCTGCTGCGCCTTTTTCTACCGCTTCTTCATACGGTGGAATGCCGTCTAGAATCTCTTCAAACTGATCTCTAGAACCTGCATCATAAGCATAAACACCATTGGTGTAATCTGCAAACTCAACGCCTGGCTGAATGGACTTAAAGTGGCCAACAAAGGCTTTACGGTCAGCTTCCATATCTGCAATTGCAGATGTAGCGCCAGCCATTAAACCTAAACTGACGACTGCAGTTATTAGTTTTTTCATTGATCTCTCCTCAATTATATAAAGTTACTTAGACTTCGCAGTCGCAGAACCTGTTTTACCTTTACTATCCTTGTACTTAAGTTCGATTGTGTCGCCTTTAGCGCCAGCAACATTGAATTTAAAGTATGGGTCTTTAGAAATAGAGCTACCAATATCTGCGTCAACTACTTTAGTGCCGTTGTGAGATACAACCATGTGCACAATGTAGTTAGCAGGTACTATTTTGCCTTTTTTCTTACGTAAACCAGTTTCCATTGGGTGTTTAATTAAACACTTGATACCGATAACACCTTTTCTTGCTTTAGGCTTTAATTTGATCTTTGCCATTTTTATTCTCCTTTAATATTTTTATAATTTAGTCGTCAGTTAAGCGATTAACCGCCACAGCCGCCAATTGTTACTTTCACTTCTTGCGATACTTTAGTTGTCGCGCCGCCTGCAGTAACTAGTGCGTCTACTGGTGAAGTTTTACCCATCTTAATACGAGTAGAAACATAACCTTGAGCACCAGACAAATTGAACGAAGCCGCTAATGGTGTGCCGTTGTTAACAACATAGAAAGAAATGTTGGTCACGCCGTCCATTTTAGAAGCATCTACTGTCATTGGTACGACTGCACCGTTTTCAGCGATCTTAGGCGCTTTAAACTTAAAAGAACCTTTGCCTGCGCCAGCTGCTGAAGCACCTGCTGCGTCTGATTTAGCTTTAAAGTCTGCTGAGTTAGCAAAAGCCATTGATGGTGTTAGTAAGCCTGCGCCTACTGCTGTTGCAACTGCAGAACCTGCCATTGCACTTTTTAAAAATAATCTTCTTTTCATCGTCTTCTCCTTATTTAGAATAAATGTAATTAGTAACTTGATCAATCTGTTTTTCAGTCAAAGCACCATGCTTTCCAAATGGAGGCATGATTGTGTTTGGATTCTTAACAGTTGCGTCCCAGATCTGCGCTCTTAAAGCTGCTTTATCTGGATACCTTGCTTTCATCGCAAGTAGTGGTGGGCCAATGTTGCCTGGCAAGTTACCGCCTGGAATCATATGACATGCTAAGCAGTTACCTGCTTTACGACCGAAAGTAGCCTCTTCGTCCGTCATCTCTTTAGCACCTGCTTGCGTTGGCATCATAAATAATGTCGCCAATGTCACAACTGCTGAGATAGAAGAAATAGTTTTCTTCATGTTTCTCTCCTCTTTATATATAAAAAAATATAACCCCCATGTAAGGAGTTACTACCTTACCAAAACCCCTATCATAACCATAAAAAATACAAATGCAACACTTTTATGGAAATCTAATATAGTTTGTTTTATCCTTAACTAACTTAAACTTGTTCAGCAGCCTTAATTAGTGCACGCGCTTTGTGCATGGTTTCATCCCATTCTGATTGTGGTATGGAGTCATAAACAATACCTGCGCCTGCTTGTACGTAAAGGGTTTCGTCCTTTACCACGGCGGTACGAATAGCAATAGCCATGTCCATACAGCCATGCCATGATAGGTAACCGATGGCGCCTGAATAAATATTGCGCTTGAGCGGCTCAACTTCGTTAATAATTTCCATTGCACGGACCTTAGGTGCGCCGCTTAGCGTGCCTGCTGGGAAAGTCGCTTTAAGTACGTCCATTGCACTCATGTTGTCTTTAAGCTCGCATTCAACGTTCGATACAATGTGCATGACGTGTGAATAACGCTCGACAAACATTTTGTCTGTTAGATCTACCGTGCCTGTTTTGGCGATACGGCCAAGATCATTACGACCAAGATCAATCAACATTAAGTGTTCGGCGATTTCTTTTTCATCCGACAATAAGTCTTTCTCTAGTGCTAGATCTTCTTTTTCATTGGCGCCACGAGAGCGTGTACCAGCTATAGGGCGAACGGTTGCACGCCTATCACCATCTACACGAGTTAAAATCTCTGGCGATGAGCCGACAATGGCGGTATCTCCCAAGTTAAGGTAATACATATAAGGGGATGGATTAAGACGCCTTAATTGGCGGTATAGCTCAACCGGTGGTGCGCTAAATTTGCAACTAAGGCGCTGCGAAGGCACGACTTGCATCACATCACCTGCAACAATGTATTCTTGAATTTTTTTAACGGTGTCTTTGTAGTTTTCCTCACCAAAGCTTGAGACGAAATCTTGCTCAGTAATTTGGTCAGATTGATAGTCAGACGGCTTTAACGGCTGATTAATTTGTTTGGATATTTCATCTAAACGACTGAGTGCATCCTCATAGCTTTGCTTGCTTGGATCGATATGGGTAATTACAAAAGCTTGATTGAGTAGATTGTCAAATACAACTAAATCGTTCGATACCATTAACAAGATATCGGCCACGCCGAGCTCATCAGGTTTGTCGATGTTTGAGAGTCTTGGCTCAATATAGCGAATAATCTCATAACCAAAGTAACCCACCAAACCGCCATTAAAATCTGGCAAAGCCTCTAATTCTGGTACTTTGTATTGGTTTAGATATTGTTCAATCCAGGCGAGTGGGTCTTTTTCTTCGGTTGATTTTAGTAGCTCGCCTTCTTGTTCAATACGGACTTCATGGTCAAATACTTTGATAACCGTTTGTGCGTGCAGGCCAATCATTGAATAACGACCCCATTTTTCACCACCCTGAACTGACTCAAATAAGTACGAGTAAGGGTTGTTGGCTAATTTTAAATATAGACCTAATGCGGTATCTGTATCAATGGCAACGGATTTATAGACTGGAATATGGTTATACCCATCCACCACATGTTGATTGAAGCTTGCTTTATTCATAATCGCATTTTATACCAAGCGTTGTTGATATGGCACGCGTGTGCCTTAATCGTAGGCGAAAAAAAACCGCAGCCATAATTGACTGCGGTTTTTTTTATTGGTGAAGTGTATTACTACTCTTCAGCCGCTTCTTGTGCTTCGTCTGCTTCACTTAACTGCTCTGAAAGTGCAGCTTGCGCATCAGCGCTTTGCATCACACCTTCAGCGCGCTTTGCACGACGCTCTTGGTGATATGCAAAACCCGTACCTGCCGGAATTAAACGACCTACAATTACGTTCTCTTTTAAGCCTTTCAGTGTATCGACACGGCCTGTAGTTGAGGCTTCGGTTAACACACGTGTTGTCTCTTGGAACGACGCTGCAGAGATAAACGATTCTGTTGATAGTGACGCTTTAGTAATACCCATCAACAATCTTTGGTAAGACACTAGGTCTTTACCCTGTGCTGTTAATTGTTTGTTGATATCAATAACGCGTACATACTCAGCTATTTCACCGTTAACAAGTGACGAATCACCTGCATCAAGTACTTCAACTTTACGTAGCATTTGCTTCACAATCACTTCAATATGCTTATCAGAGATGTTTACACCTTGTAGGCGGTAAACATTTTGAACTTCTTTAACCACGTAGTTAGCTAAAGCTTCAACACCCAATAAACGTAAGATATCGTGTGGATTAGAAGGGCCATCAGAAACCACATCACCTTTAACAACAGACTCACCATCAAAGACGTTAATTTGACGCCATTTATGGATCATCATTTCTGTCGCTTCACCTTCTTGTGAAGTAATGATTAAACGATCTTTAGACTTAGTAGGATTACCAAAACTAATCACACCCGTTGCTTCTGCAAGGATTGAATGATCTTTAGCTTTACGTGCTTCAAATAAGTCAGCAACACGTGGCAAACCACCAGTAATATCACTGGTCTTAGACTGATCTTTTGGAATCTTAGCCAAGACTTCACCTGCGGTGATGACTTGATTATCTTCTAGATTGATCTTCACTGTTGAAGGTAGGTAGTGTGTTGATAACACCATCTCTGAATCTTTCTCATCAACCATCTTAATGAGTGGCTTCAAACCTTTAGCTGCTGCTGATCTTTCTGCCTCATCAATCATCTCAAAGAAGGTTAGACCCGTTAATGGATCTGTGTTTTTGTTAACCGTAACACCTTCAACAAAATCAACAAAAACCACACGACCTGACTGCTCAGAAATAATTGGGTGCGTATGCGGATCCCAGTCTGCAATCTTGTCTTTTGCTTTAACAGCGCCGCCGTCTTGAACATGAACAATCGCACCATAAGGAATCTTATAACGCTCAACTTCTTGACCTTTAACATTGCGAATGGTTACTTCAGATGAACGAGAAATCACCACTAAATCACCACTAGCATTTGTAATTGACTTCATGCCTTCTAAATGGGCAATACCATCAGTATTAATATTAATGCTGCTCACTGCTGTTGAAGCAGAAGCCGCACCACCAATGTGGAACGTACGCATGGTTAACTGTGTACCCGGCTCACCGATTGATTGTGCTGCAATTACACCAACTGCTTCACCAACACCAATCTGATGACCACGTGCCATGTCATTACCATAACAAGAAGCACAAACGCCATAGCCAGTGTCACAAGTAATAGTAGAGCGCGCTTTGATTGATTCAACACCTAATTCGTTGATCTTGTCTGAATCTTCTAAAGTTACTAAATGACCTTTAGGTAATAACACTTTAGTTGAATCTGGAATTAGCACATCTTCAGCCATCACACGGCCTAATACCGCAGCGCCGAGTGTTTGTACAATATTACCACCTTCAATCGTAGCCTTCTTGATGAGTCCATTTTCAGTACCACAATCGACTTCATTGACCACTAGATCTTGTCCAACATCCACCAAACGACGTGTTAAGTAACCCGAGTTTGCTGTTTTAAGTGCTGTATCAGCTAGACCTTTACGTGCACCGTGTGTTGAAATAAAGTACTGCATGTTATTCAAGCCTTCACGGAAGTTTGAGGTAATCGGTGTTTCAATAATTGAACCATCTGGCTTAGCCATTAGACCACGCATACCTGCTAACTGACGCATCTGTGCTGGAGAACCACGAGCACCAGAATCAGCCATCATATAAACCGAGTTAAATGAGGCTAGTTTTTCAGTTTTTCCGTCGGCGTTAGTGAAATCATCAAAACCGATTTCATCCATCATTGCCTTAGCAACTTTCTCTGAAGTGCGAGACCAAATATCAATCACTTTGTTATAACGCTCACCATCAGTCACAATACCTTGTGAATACTGCTTTTGCACGTCTTTTACTTGTGTTTCTGCTTCGTCAATCATGCCTGCTTTAGTACCAGGGATAGTCATGTCGTTTGAACAGAATGAGATACCTGACTTAGTTGAATATTTAAAGCCCATGTACATCATCTGGTCAGCAAAAATAACCGTGTCTTTTAACTCTTGTGTTTGGTAACAAATATGAATCAAGTTAGAAACTACCTTTTTAGAAATAGCTTCGTTGATTAAATTGAATGACAAACCTGCCGGCAAAATTCTTGAGAAAATTGCACGACCAACCGTTGTATCAACAATACGTTTTGTTGTTGGCTGGTGTTTACCGTCGACTTTTTCATATTCTTGGATGCGTAATTTAACCTTAGCGTGCAATGAAGCAGAACCCGACTCATAAGCATTTAAAGCCTCAGTCGAATTGGCGAAGACCATGCCTTCGCCCTTTTGGTTAATCATATCACGCGTCATGTAGTACAAGCCCAAAATAACGTCCTGCGAAGGCACGATAATCGGCTCACCACTGGCAAGGTGCAATACGTTGTTAGAAGCTAGCATTAAAGTTCTTGCTTCTAATTGTGCCTCTTCAGATAATGGTACGTGTACCGCCATCTGGTCACCATCAAAGTCAGCGTTAAATGCGCCACAAACGAGTGGATGTAATTGGATTGCTTTACCTTCAATCAGTAACGGCTCAAATGCTTGAATACCTAAACGGTGCAATGTTGGTGCACGGTTAAGCATTACCGGATGTTGGTGTACGACTTTTTCTAGGATATCCCATACTTCAGGGCCTTCGCCTTCTACCATCTTCTTAGCAGCTTTAATTGTTGAAGCTAAACCTTTAGCCATTAAGCGGTTGTACATAAATGGCTTAAATAATTCTAAAGCCATTTTCTTTGGTAAACCACACTGATGTAATTTAAGGTATGGACCACAAACGATCACCGAACGACCTGAGTAGTCAACACGCTTACCTAATAAGTTTTGACGGAATCGACCTTGCTTACCTTTAATCATGTCAGCAATTGATTTTAACGGACGACGGTTATTACCCATCACCGCACGGCCACGACGACCATTATCAATCAATGAATCAACCGCTTCTTGAAGCATACGCTTTTCGTTACGGACGATAATTTCTGGTGCGTCTAACTCTAATAAACGACCTAAACGGTTGTTACGGTTAATCACACGACGGTATAAATCGTTTAGATCAGAAGTCGCAAAACGACCACCATCAAGCGGCACTAATGGGCGCAAATCTGGCGGAAGAATTGGTAATACTTTTAACACCATCCATTCTGGCTTATTACCTGACTGAATTAGTGAATCAATTAATTTAAGACGCTTGTTGTATTTCTTAAGCTTAGTTTGAGATTTAGTGTTTAAGCTATCTTCACGTAAATTAGCTGCTTCTTTTTCAAGCTGCATTTCTGCTAAAACATCTTGGATTGCTTCAGCACCCATTTTCGCTTCAAACTCATCATCACCGTATTCATCTAATGCATCAAAGTACATTTCTTCGGTTAATAATTGCTTTTTCACCAATGGTGTTGAGCCAGGGTCTGTCACTAAGAATGCCTCAAAGTAAAGTACGCGCTCAATATCTTTAAGCGTCATATCCATCAACAAACCTAAACGTGAAGGCAATGATTTAAGGTACCAAATGTGCGCTACTGGAGCGGCCAATTCGATATGACCCATACGCTCACGACGAACTTTAGAAAGTGTCACTTCAACGCCACATTTTTCACAAACCACGTTGCGGAACTTCATGCGCTTGTATTTACCACACAAACACTCAAAGTCTTTCATTGGACCAAAAATCTTAGCACAGAACAAGCCTTCTCTTTCAGGCTTAAATGTACGGTAGTTAATAGTTTCAGGCTTCTTAACCTC
>Ga0209449_1001356_pt1 | contig 12935 bp, 10 predicted proteins | sample SaaInlV_100m_DNA_5_FD_184671 | JGI IMG/M metagenome (GOLD analysis project Ga0209449, IMG submission 184671) | Marine microbial communities from expanding oxygen minimum zones in the Saanich Inlet - Saanich Inlet SI073_LV_200m_DNA (SPAdes) (version 2) | ecosystem: Environmental > Aquatic >...
CACTCAATCTATCTATCAGCTTGTTGGCCTGATGAACAGCACCAATTTCAAATAATTTGAATCCCTTTTGCTGACGTTTTTCGCTATGACTTATTGCATTTATAACTCCGGGAATTAACGAGTTTCTTAAAAATGCCATTTCTGAACTAATTGGATTCTTTATTGATACACCAGGTGTCTGTGAAAAATGCAGCAACTGCTTTTCGGTAACTAGACTATTTGAGACATGCTCATTGAATCCAGAAGATGCAAGATGCTGTCGAATTTTTTTATCCAGGGAATGCGAATCTTTTATAAATGTCTTAAAACTTCCAGTAAAACCATGTGATTCAGGAATATTATCATATCCATATATCCTTGCTACTTCCTCAATGATATCTACTTCTCGATCTACATCATTCCGATAAGAAGGGATATTACATAGATATTGCCCATTCTCCGAGGTATAATCAAATGCCAACATCTTAAATATTTTATCAATATCAGCATGGTCTAAATCCAAACCCAGTAATCTGTTACATTTTTCTATTCTGAAAGAGACACTCCTGGCTCCAGGCATTTCGGTATAGATATCGATGATTCCGTTTACAATCTCACCACCGGCAACTTCAATAATAAGAGCAGCAAGATGATTGAGGGCAGGAATAATATTGTCCATGTCAGTATCACGTTCAAATCTTTTGGATGCTTCTGTTGATAGGTCGAGAAGCTTTGCACCCTTGCGAATAATTGTTGGGGTAAAATATGCACTCTCGATCAAAATAGAAGTAGTTTTCTCGCTTATTCCCGATTTCAGATCACCCATGATTCCGGCAAGTGCCACCGGTGTTTTCCCATCACATATCAGAAGGTGGTCTGTTGTGAGTGTTCTTTCAATTTCATCAAGAGTCGTAATTTTTTCATTCTTTTTTGCAAACCGCACATTGATTTCTTTTTCTGCCAGCAAATCAAGATCAAAAGTATGCATCGGGTGTCCCAAATCCATTAAGGCAAAATTGGCGGCATCAACGACATTATTAATAGACTTTTGTCCAATTGATTCCAGACGCTTCACCAACCAATCAGGTGATGGACCAATTTTAACACCTGTAATCACCCTGGCTGCATATCTTGGACAGCCAGTGGATGCATCTATATTAATTTTAATAAAGTCATCAATTGAGTTGTGGTTTTCAGAAATTTTTGCATTCTCTTTTGCAATTTTTTGATTCTCCAGAATCCCTACCTCACGGGCGATGCCAAGATGACTAAAACAGTCACCCCTATTTGGCGTGATATCCATTTGGAATATGGTATCCTGCGCAAAATTAATTATTCTTTCAATCGGGGTTCCCAGTGGTTCTTCTGATTCGAGAATTAATATCCCCTCGTGGTCGTCGTTTAAATTCAGTTCTTTACCAGAACATATCATTCCATGTGAAACGACGCCGCGTAATTTTGATTTTTTGATTTTGAAATCACCGGAATTTAATGTTGCACCTACTTTTGCTACCGGAACCAGAATGTGTTCTTTAACATTTGGAGCCCCGCAAACAATCTGATAATTCTCGTTATCACCAATATCTACGAGGCACACAGATAAATGATCAGATTGTGGGTGCTGCTCGCACTCTAACACGCGTCCAAGAACAATATTTGTAAAACTTAAAGTCTGTGTTTCAAAAGTGCATTCAAGACCGAGCGCTGTTAATCCAGATTCCAGTTCTTCCGGGGTTAATGAGATATCACAATAATCCTTCAGCCAGTTTAAAGAAATATCCATCAGAATTGCCTCAGGAAGCGGATGTCGCCTTCAAATAATAATCTTATATCTTCTATACCATATCTTTGCATGGCCATTCTTTCAATACCCATTCCAAATGCATAACCTGACCAAACCTCCGGATCATAACCAACAGACTTAAAAACTTCTGGATCCACCATACCACAGCCAAGGATCTCAAGCCAGCCGCTGTATTTACATATATTGCATCCTTTCTGCTGACAGAAAAAACAGGATACATCCATCTCGGCACTTGGCTCGGTGAATGGGAAGAAACTTGGTCTGAATCGGGTTTTTACTTTCTGGCCAAAAAACTCTCTGGCAAAATGATTTAACACACCTTTCAGATCAGCCATGCTTACATTTTTATCGACATACAGACCTTCAACCTGATGAAAAAGGCAATAACTCCTGACACTTACATCCTCATTTCTGTACACTCTTCCCGGGGCAATTATTTTGATAGGGGGAGCGTGATTCTCCATTGTATGGATTTGGTTGTTTGAGGTATGTGTTCGCAGGACAACATCATCGCTAATATAGAATGTATCCTGCATGTCTCTGGCAGGATGATGTTTTGGAATATTTAGGGCCTCGAAATTATAATAATCAGTATCTACTTCAGGTCCATATGCAACAGAAAATCCCAATTTTGAAAAAATGGAATTTATTTCATCCAATACTAAAGTAATTGGATGAAGACTACCGCCCGGGAACGGATCCCCGGGCAGAGTCAAATCACTATATTCCGAATCTTCATCGCTTTGTCCGTTAAATGATTCCAATCTTTTATTAATGCTAGCAGTAATATAGGATTTCAATTCATTTAAAGATTTCCCAGCCTCTGGTCTTTGAGATGCATCGATTGATCCCATTTGTGAAAACAATCCGGCCACCGTTCCTTTTCTGGAAAGGTATTTATTTCGGATGGATTCAATAGAAGCAGAATTATCATCTGAATTCTGAATATCGATATCAAATTTATTTCTGATATCCAGAATGGATTCAAATATGGACATAGATGAAAATACTTACGAGAGAGATTTTACAATTTCTGTAAATCCATCTGGGTCATTGACAGCAAGATACGCCAGGGACTTCCGATTTAAAAGAATATTATTATTTTTCAGTCCTGCTATTAATTTTGAATAGGTCATCCCATTCATGCGGGCAGCAGCATTGATTCTGATAATCCATAATCTTCTAAAATCTCTTTTTTTCTGTCGTCTATCCCGGTAAGCATACGCAAGTGCTCTTTGAACAGCATCTTTTGCGGTACGATAATTAGACTTCCGGGTACCAAAATACCCCTTGGCCTGTTTTATTAATTTTCGATGTTTACGATGTCTTGGTACTGAACTATTCGATCTTGGCATAACTCAATTCCTCCTATGAAATAATCATTTTTAATGTTCTTTTCACAGTGGACTTCGCCATGACCGAACCTTTACGCAATCGACGTTTGCGTTTTTTGGACTTGCGAGTCAGAAGGTGCCTGGCGCCAGTATGAAAGTGTGTAACTTTCCCGGAGCCCGTCTTTTTGAACCTTTTAGCCGCGCTTTTTCTTGTTTTCATTTTAGGCATATTTTCCTCTTATTTTGGCACCATGATCAAGATCATTCTTCGACCTTCCGTTTCAGGCGCTTTTTCTACTTTTGCTATATCAGAAAGTGTATTTACAACACGATCCAATAATTCTCTTCCAATATCCATTCTCGCCATTTCCCTGCCGCGGAACATTACAGTAAACTTCATTTTACTTCCCTCGGTAAGGAATTTTTGAGCTTTATTTAATTTCGTCAGCAAATCGTGATCATCAATATGAGGACGCAGACGAATTTCTTTTAAATGGACAATGTGTTGCTTCTTTTTATTTTGCTTAACCTTTTTTTGTTGCTCATAACGGTACTTACCATAATCCATTATTTTGCAAACCGGCGGTTTTGCATTTGGTGAAATTTCAACCAGATCAAGACTCGCCTCCTTGGCGGCGACAAGTGCATCTCTTGAAGATACAACTCCAAGCTGTTGACCATCTTCACTGATCAGCCGAACCGCCTGTGAATCTATTTGATCATTTAGACGGGTACGGGTTTTTGACTTATTATCGTTTAGTGCTATTCGGAGTACCTCCTACTTTTACTTATGATTTCAGATTTTAATTCTTCAATTGTCAGATTAAGTGGAAAGGACCCAATATCACCTTCGTGACGTCTTCGAACAGATAATGTCTGTTCCTCCATTTCTCTCTCTCCTACAATTAGCATGACCGGGATTTTACGTATTTCAGCCAGTCTGATTTTTGCTCCGACTTTTTCACTGCGGTCATCCATTTCGACGCGTATCTCAGAATTAAAAAACTGGTCTTTCACTTCATTGGCATATGTATGATATTTTTCAGATACGGGTATTATAATTACCTGAATCGGTGCCAACCACAGGGGAAAATCACCTGCAAAATGTTCAATAAGAAAACCGATAAATCTTTCATGAGTACTCAGCGGAGCCCGGTGGATACACAAAGGGGTCAATTCTTTTCCATGTTCATCTGTATACGTGAGACCAAACCTGGATGGAATGGCAAAATCCACTTGATTTGTTGCCAGGGTAAATTCTTTGCCAATTGCACTCCATACCTGTACATCAATTTTTGGACCATAAAATGCTGCATCACCTACGGATTCTACGAAATCTATTTTTCCTTCAACAAGGGCCTCACGGACAGATTTTTCTGTCTGTTCCCATAATTCCGGTTCATCGACAAATTTGTCACCAAGGCCTTCTTTAGAATGCACACTGAGTCTCATCTGATATTTCTCAATGCCAAAGATTTCAAAATATTCAGAATACATTTTGCAGACAGCAAGGAATTCATCTTTAAACTGATCGGGTGTACAATAAATATGGGCATCATTCATCTGCATACTTCTTACCCGCATCAATCCAAAGAGCTGGCCCGATTTTTCATATCGATAACATGTACCATATTCTGCCAATCTCACTGGCAGGTCACGATAACTTCTTTTTTTTGCATCATAAATTTTATGATGATGTGGGCAATTCATAGGTTTCACATAGTATTCAGTGCCATCAATATCCATCGCTGGGAACATATCTTTTTTGTAATGTTCAAGATGCCCTGACCGCTCATACAGAATCCCTTTTGTCAGATGAGGTGTTCTGACCTGGACATATCCAGCATTTCTTTCGGTAGATTTGGCTAATTTCTCCAACTCGTCCACCATAGTAGCACCATTAGGGAGCCATAATGGAAGGCCGGGACCTACCTCTTCATCAAATGTAAATATCTCAAGTTCTTTACCCAGCTTACGGTGATCTCTTTTTTTTGCTTCTTCCAGCATAAGGAGATAGGCCCTCAGTGCTTTTTTATCAAAAAAGGAAGTACCATAAATCCGCTTGAGCATTTTGTTCTTTTCATCACCGCGCCAATAGGCACCAGAAGTAGAAAGCAGTTTGAAATATTTTATTTTGCCGGTTGACGGGATATGCGGACCTTTACAAAGATCAATGAACTCACCCTGCCGGTATGCAGATATTCTGTCATCATCGCTAATTCCCTCGATAATCTCAACTTTATAATCTTCATTTAATTTTGTGAATTCCTCAATTGCTTCCTGTCTGGAAAATTCCAGTCGATTAACAATAAGATTTCTTTTTGAGATCTCTTTCATCTTGATTTCGATTTTTTCAAGATCTGAATCATTGAAAGCATAATCAAGATCAAAATCATAATAGAACTGATTTTTTATTGAAGGACCGATAGTAATTTTTACATCAGGATATAATTCCTTCACAGCCTGCGCCATTAAGTGAGCAGTACTATGGAGTAGGATATCATGAGCCTCTTCACTTCGTGAAGTGATTAATTCAATAGAAGCATCAGAATTAATCGGCGTGTTTAAATCAATTAGAACACCATCAATCCTGGCGGCAACGGAACTACGCAATAATCCTTCTCCGATAGAAAGTGCTATATCGGCAGGTGATGATCCAGCTTCAACCGATTTTATCGATCCATCTGGCAGTGTTATATTTATAATATTCTCCATTTGTTGTAGTCGATACTGGAATCGAACCAGTGACCTCTACGATGTCAACGTAGCGCTCTAACCAACTGAGCTAACCGACCAATTTGCAATAATATGCACGAATCAAGTCTGGAAATTTAAATGCATTAACCACAATTATTGTATTAATAAAAATGGAATTAGTAATTTTTCATCACCTTTTTGATTCTAATTGAAATTTGGATTGACCTACTCCCCATTTTCTGAATCAATAATTATGGAATTTTCTTCGGCAGTATCGAGGACATCATGCTCAGGGGAAAGGATATCATAATACCGATTTGCATTCAATAAAACTATCTTGGCATCATCATAAATATTATCATACGATAAAGCGGCTTTTATCCGGTCTTTATTCAAACCAGTGACAACGCTTGACATTTCACGGTATAATCCATTTCGGATGCCCTTTAAATTTTCTTTTGAATCGAAAGGATTATCCTTTTTATGTTTATAAAATTTCTCAAGGTCACCAAATAATTTATCTGAAGGACTTTTTTGCCAAAAGAACAATTTAGAGAATAATTTTGCTGACTTTCTATCTTCAAAGTCTTCGCTTTTAGCGATAATATCTTTAATCCTTGTGAATTCTTTTTCACCGGGTTCCGAATATTTAAAATCATAATCTTCAAGAAATTGTTTGAAATCTAAAATAATTTCATTAGTAATGACGACGGGAGTTTGTATATCTCTGCTTGGCACGTAAGTCGCGGCAAATGTCAAAAATAAACCCTGCCTCCATAGACCACTGACAAAAGGCGGAATCGTATTGCGAGATAAAGTTATATCAGGCGTAATACCGCCACCGCCTTTTACTTTCCTGCCGCCAAGGGTGTAAAATGTACTATCAGACTTATCCAATCCATCTGTAAGTACTCCATTTTCCAGGTAATCATATTTTTGAATTAATCTTCCTGAGGGAGTGTAGTATTTTGCAGTTGTTAATTTTAGCTTTGTGCTGTCATTTATGGGAAACATGCTTTGGACCAATCCCTTGCCAAATGATTTTTCACCCATAATCACCGCCCTGTCAAGATCCTGGAGAGTACCAGCGACAATTTCGCTGGCCGATGCTGATCCTTTGTTTATCAATACTGCAATCGGAACATCCTGATCAATAATGGGATTTTGCCTGGCGTATTTCTTTGAGTTTGAGTTTTTATTTCGCCCTCGGGTTGATAACAAGAGAGTGTTTTTTTCAACAAGATTATCCAAAATAGATAATGCATTTCTTAAAAGTCCACCAGAGTTATTTCTTAAGTCGATGACTATACCATTCAAATTATCACTTTCAGAAAATGATTTCATCGCTACTCTAAAATCTCTGGCAGTGTATCTTGAAAATTTTGTGATTCTAACATAACCAATTCCATCTTCATCTATGCCATAGTATGGGACATCCTTAACGACAATTTGATCACGGGTTAATACATACTCATATTTCCGTCTAGTTGATGGACGATAAATACCCAGAGTAACCTCTGTACCCTTTTCACCCTTAATCAACGCCGATACTTCTTTTGTAGTGAACCCGATGGTAGATGTTGAATCAACCATGATTATCTTGTCTCCAATAACCAATCCTTCAGAATATGCCGGGCTGTCTTCCATCACGCCAGTGATGATAAGCGTGTCTCTTCGTGTATTTATCTGAATACCAACACCGCCATACTTTCCTCTTGTCAGCATTTCCAGTCTTTCTTTGCGGCTTCCTTCCAGAAAAACCGTATACGGATCCAGGGGTTTAAACAGTCCTTTTATGCCGGATTTAATTATTTCCAAATCATTAATATCATCTACATAATTATCTTTCAGTATATAAAAAGACTCATCCAGTTCATCCAATAATTCTTGTATTTCTTCCTCCGAAAGTGGCTCGACGCGTGATGTGTCGACATTAGTCTCTTTGGATCTTTGTGAAAATCCAAGGTGTAACACTAAAACTAATGTTAATAAATAAAAAGCCAGTTTATTGATCATTCATATCTCCATAGCTATTGACAATTATTTGCCATACTGATTTAAATACTTCTTTCGGTGGTTTATCCCCATTTATAACCTTATATCTTTCGCCTTCGTTGGCGATCTGATGATATCCACCTTTAACTTTGTTCATAAAATCCCCTCCACCCGATTCCATCCTGTCATTTTCCTGCCGATTTCTCCTGTGCAAAGATAATTCATAATCTATATCAAGAATGAAGGTTAATCCTGGAATGTTACCTCTTGTTGCATAGTTATTGATTGATTTTAAAAAAGGGATATCCAAACCTCTCCCATATCCTTGATAGGCAATGGTGCTGTCTATATATCGATCACAAATTACAAATTTTCCATCTTCAAGGGTTGGTATTATTGCCTCACTGGTTATTTGAGCCCGTGCTGCCATAAATAAAAGGGACTCTGCTTCGCTACAAAGCTGACTGTTTTTATTATCCAGAAGGATTTCCCTGATATTTTCCGATATAACAGTGCTACCTGGTTCACGGATGGATAAATACTGAATATCCAATTGATCAAATTTATTTTTTAAAAATTCAATTTGAGTGGATTTTCCTGATCCATCCACACCCTCAAACGTGATGAGTTTGTTCAAATTTTATAATCCTTTTTTGCTACAATAATCACGAATTCGCCTTTGGGTTTGGTTTCTGTAAAATACTCTTTAATATCTGAAAGCCATCCCATGCGAACCTCTTCGTATATTTTTGTAAGTTCCCGGCAGACTGAAATAACTCGATTGCCCATGTATTTTTCTATATCGGTCAGCGTTTTAATTATACGATAAGGTGATTCAAAAATAACAATACTGGATGGTAATTCTGCTAAAAATTCAAACCTCGTTTTACGCCCCTTCTTCCTTGGCAGAAATCCAGTATAGAAAAATTGTTCGGTTGGCAATCCTGATACAGATAACGCCGCCATGACAGATGATGGACCTGGAATTGTAAAAATAGAAACCCCATTGCTCCTGGCAAGATTAATAAGGGTATACCCTGGATCACTTATGCATGGGGTGCCGGCGTCACTTATCAGGGCAATGTCTTTACCATCCATCAAATAACGGCATAATACTTCAGCTTTTCCAGATTCATTATGCTCATGGTAAGATGTGACTTTTGTATTAATTTCGTAATGTTTCAATAATTTTCCTGAAGTACGGGTATCTTCAGCGGCAATAATATCCACTTCTTCAAGAATTGAAATCGCTCTTTGGGAGATATCTTTTAAATTCCCAATAGGGGTTGCAACTACAAACAGTTTACCAATCACCTATTTTAAACACTCCGTGATAGATTTTTTTACTATTGAGATTGCTTCTGAAAGATCTTCCTTAGTCACATTCAAATGTGGTCTGAAACGAATCGACCGGTCACCACACGGGAGGATTAGCAATTTATTTCGATTTAGTGCCAACCAGAGATCATCTCTTTCAGTAGATGAAGGAAGGTCAAAGGCGGCAAAAAGTCCCAACCCATGAGCATTTGTCACATAGGCAGGAAACTCATTTTCCAACGCTTCAAGTTCCTTTTTCAAGTATTCACCTAAATTTCTGGCATTCTCGATAAGATTTTCATCCCTTATAATCTCCAACATGACTTTGAAGCGCCACATGTCTGTCAAATTACCACCAAACGTGGAATTGATTCGGCTGGATTCTTCAAATACATTATTCTCCACTTCGTCAATTCTCGGTCCGGCCAGAGTGCCACACACTTGAGTTTTTTTACCAAATGCCATAATATCAGGATTTACGGAAAAATGTTCGTGGGCCCACATTTTACCAGTAATCCCAATACCAGTTTGCACTTCATCAAAAATCATCAGGATTTCGTTGTCATCGCAAATTTCTCGTAATTTGATAAAGAACTCATCACGGAAGTGATTGTCTCCACCCTCACCCTGGATTGGTTCAATGATGATAGCGGCAATATCATGCGGGTTTTCCCGAATCGCCATATTGATCTGATCTACAGCCTTTTTTTCTACGATTATGGTTTCTTTTATGGATTCCTCAGTTAAGGGAAATGATAACTTTGGATTTATTATCCTTGGCCAGTCAAATTTTGGAAAATACATGGTTTTTCTGGGATCACTGGTATTTGTCAAAGATAGAGTATAACCGCTGCGGCCATGGAATGCCTGATTAAAATGTATTATCTGTGTTCCTTTTTCTCCATCTATTCCGGCGATTTTATTTTTCCTGACTTTCCAATCAAAAGCGATCTTCAGAGCATTTTCTACAGCAAGTGAACCCCCTTCAATAAAAAATGCATGCTTTAGATAATCAGGTATGGTAAGCTCATCAAATGTTTTTACAAATTCTGCATAATGTGTATTGTAAACATCTGATAAAGTCGGTTTTATTAATGCGAGTTCACCTAACTCATTTTTGGCGGCTAGAATCCGTGGATGGTTATATCCTACTGCAGCGGAGGCAAACATTGAAAACATATCCAAAAACCGAGTATTTGTTCGTTGATCAACAAGCCATGATCCCTGGCTAGCCTTTAAGTCGTGAATAGGATCAAATCCATCTGCCAGTATATTCTTTCCCAGAATTTCACGGACCTTATCTGCAGATATTTTCATCTTTGCTCCTGAATAATCAATTTATCTTATTAAAACTGCCCTGAAGAATCCAGTTCATCAGGGCAGTAAAATACATTTTAGTAAAGAATTAAAATTTATAAATCGAACTTTATGCCCTGCGCCAGGGGTAGTTCTTTACCCCAGTTCAAAGTATTAGTCTGTCTTCTCATATAAATTTTCCAGGAATCTGAACCGGATTCGCGACCGCCTCCTGTATCTTTTTCACCGCCGAAGGCACCGCCGATTTCAGCGCCGGATGTGCCAATATTTATATTGGCAATACCACAGTCACTTCCTAAATGGGATAGAAATGTTTCTGAGTTTAACACATTGGTTGTGAACATAGCTGAGGATAATCCCTGAGGGACGCCATTATGTAATTGAATTGCATCTTCAACAGTATCGTACTCGATAATGTAAAGAATCGGTGCAAAAGTTTCCTCTTGAACAATTTCAAAATCATTTTTGACTTTGGCAATTGTGGGCTCGACAAAAAACCCTTTTTGATTTAAAGCTTTGCCCCCACAAACAATTTCACCACCTTCCTCTTTAATACGAACGAGGGCCGCATTATAATCATCAACTGCACCCTGATCAATGAGCGGACCCATGAGCGTTTTGTCATCCAGTGGATCACCAATACTTACCTGTTTGTAAGCATTCACCAGTTTATTGACCAAATCATCGGCGATATTTTTCTGAACAATTATTCGTCTGGTACTTGTACACCTTTGGCCGGCAGTTCCAACGGCACCAAATGCAATTGCCGGAACTACTAAATTCATATCGGCAGTTTCATCCACAATGATGGCATTATTCCCACCTAATTCAAGGATTGTTTTCCCTAATCTTGCACCGACATTTTTACCAATTCTCTTTCCCATTTTTGTTGAACCGGTTGCCGATATCAATGGTACTCGAGTATCATTCACCAGCCGTTCTCCAATTAATGAGCCGCGTCCAATAATAAGATTAAATATCCCGGGGTATCCATTTTTTTCAAGGATATTATTACATATATTCTGAACAGCAATAGCACATAGTGGAACTTTTGAGGATGGTTTCCAAATTGTTATATCCCCGCAAACAGCAGCAAGAAAAGCATTCCATGCCCAAACTGCAACCGGGAAGTTAAATGCTGAGATAACACCGACAATTCCCAACGGATGGTATTGTTCATACATTCGATGTAGAGGTCTTTCTGAATGCATAGTTAAACCATATAATTGTCTGGATAATCCAACTGCAAAGTCAGCAATATCGATCATTTCCTGAACCTCACCATCGCCTTCAGCTTTGATTTTACCCATTTCCAATGCTACCAGGCTCCCTAAATCATCTTTCTGACGACGGAGTTCATCAGCCATTTTCCTAACCAGCTCACCTCGCACCGGTGCCGGTACCATTCTCCAGGTGAGGAAAGTTTTCTGTGAATCAGAAATCACCTTTTCATAATCAGTTTCAGAACATTGGTAAACCTTGGCTATTTCATCTCCTGTTGCAGGATTTATGGATGTCAGCTTCCCGGCATCCTCAGTGGTCCCCCACCATTTCCCGGCGACACAGGATCCATGGTTATTCTCTTTTATTCCTAATCTTTGCAATAGTGTTGACATTAATTCTCCAATATTTATTTTACTTCCCAACAGCGGATTAGATGGGTATCAGATTTTTCTGACGATTCCAAAACCGGTTTATGGGATTTACATTTTTCGACCATGATTTCACAACGCGGGTGAAAATGACATCCTGAAGGAAAATCGGTGGCACTTGGGACCATTCCCTTAATATTATACAAACTTTCATCCTGTGACCCCAGCTTTGATAAGTTGGGTATGGATTTTAACAAACCCTTTGTATAAGGATGGGTTGGATATTTAAAAATTTCTTGGATTCCTCCCTGTTCAACGATTTCGCCGGCATACATTACAATTACTCGATGGGCAATTTCAGCAATCACACCCAGATCGTGAGTAATCATGATAACAGAGAGATTCATTTCCTTTTGTAGTTTCTGGAGCAATTCCAATATTTGAGCCTGGATTGTCACATCCAATGCAGTTGTAGGCTCATCGGCTATCAGAACAGATGGATTACATGATAAGGCCATGGCAATCATTACCCGCTGTCTCATGCCACCTGAGAGTTGATGGGGATATTCGTCCACCCTGAGATGCGGATCTGGTATTCCAACAAGTTCAAGCATATCGATTGCTTTTTGCTTTGCCTCGGATTTTGACAGACCCTGATGGAGTTGCACAGCTTCAACAATTTGATTCCCACAGGTAAAAACAGGATTCAAAGATGTCATTGGTTCCTGGAATATCATTGAGATAATATTACCGCGGATTTCCCGCAATTTTGCGTCAGGAAGTTTTAGTATATCTTCACCATGGAATAATATTTCACCACCGGCAAATAACCCTGGGGGAGTTTGGATCAATCTCATTATTGACAATGCAGTCACCGACTTACCACAACCGGATTCTCCA
>Ga0209449_1001370_pt1 | contig 12822 bp, 10 predicted proteins | sample SaaInlV_100m_DNA_5_FD_184671 | JGI IMG/M metagenome (GOLD analysis project Ga0209449, IMG submission 184671) | Marine microbial communities from expanding oxygen minimum zones in the Saanich Inlet - Saanich Inlet SI073_LV_200m_DNA (SPAdes) (version 2) | ecosystem: Environmental > Aquatic >...
GATCTGCTGTATCCGTCCCATCCAACATTGCTGAAGGTGCTGCCAGAAAAAGTAAACCGGAATTCATCCAATTTCTATATATAGCCCTTGGTTCATTATCAGAGCTAGAAACACAATTAATAATTTATTGTCAAAGATAACTAATGTACGGAAAATGATTTTTGGATTGGTTAAATCTGTCAAGAGCAAATCATGAAAAATATTCAATCCAATACCGCTCCCAGATCACAGTTCACCGCTCACAGTTCACAGTTCACCGCTCCCAGTTCACCGATCACGAAAAAGTGGTACGCCATTTACGTCAGATCTCGCCATGAAAAGGTGATTGATTCTGAGCTCAGATTAAAAGGCATTGAATCATCTCTTCCACTGATGACTACAATTCGCCAGTGGAGCGATCGCCGGAAAAAGGTAGAGGTCCCATTATTCAGAGGATATTTATTTGTGAAAATCGAATTAAAAACAGAAAAATTATCGGTTCTTCAAACGAATGGCGTTGTGAAGTTTGTGGATTTCAATCGAAATGTTGTAATCATTCCCGAACAGCAGATGTATTGGCTGAATCAAATGGTGGATTCTAAGCTTGGGCTTCACCCGGAGCAAAACCTGCCGATTGGATCAGAGGTGGATGTGTTGGTTGGTCCGCTGAGGGGGTTACGAGGAAGGGTAAAACAAAAAAATTCAAGAACAAGGCTGGTAGTGTGGATTGATTCAATTATGCAGGGTGTTTCTGTAGAATTGGATCTCGCGTGCTTGTCGCCTACATCGCCTAAAACCAGACATATTCGTTCCGCACACACAGGAGAATATATAGTGTAACCTCGTGATGATAAACTGTACTAAGAACTGATCACCGATCACCGATCACCGTTCACAGTTTACACATTACGAATCGCCCTTCACGGTTCCAATTTGGGACTGAAAGGGCGGAGCTATGTTTAAAAGATCTGGGTAAAAAATGGTTCGCAATACAGAATATGTTTCAGTTGGACGGAGTTTGGTCCAACTGAGGTAGAAATAACGGATTATCACTAAAGGAACAAAGAATGGTTAGAATACCTACAGATCGTAAACCAACTCATCCTGGAGAAATGTTGATTGAAGAATTCCTCAAACCTATGAATATTACACAAAAACAACTCTCGCTTTCTATACATGTACCATTTCAACGAATCAATGAACTTGTAAATGGTAAAAGAGGAGTTACACCCAGCACAGCACTTCGCTTTTCAGCATTTTTTGGGAATACGCCTGATTTTTGGATGAATATCCAACAACGTTGGGATTTGTATTGGGCGCAAGAAAAAGAGGCGAATGAATTACACCAAATACAACGCATCGCTTAAGTGAAGTACTGCCACTATCCACAAACAAAACAATATCATCCACGAATGACACGAATAATCACAAATAACAAAAAAGAGACGATCCATATTCTTGCAGTAAACATTGATGAAAAGTTATAATGCAACCGCTAACCACATACCAAAGCCATAAAAAAATAATTCGTGTTTTTTTTCGTGCAATTTGTGGACAGGAAGTTTTTTTCAATAGAGCGGATATTTCGCCATTTTCTTTGGCGCAAAGAAAACGGCTGCAAAAGAAACAGTCGCTGTGAGAAAATCAAACGATTCTGCACTGTTTTTCGTTAAGGAATTAAACTCACCTCCTATCGTCGGTTCAGACAGTAATTCCTTCTTATCCTCAAAACACCTTGAATCTAAATGTTGAATTTTCTCAAGGCGACAAAAAGGCTGAACACCGTTAAACCACATTCTAAATAGTCAATAGCCATCTGCTCACAGTTCACCCATCACAATTTACAGCTCACTCATCACCGTTCACATACTTGTCCGGCGAAGTGAATACGAAGACGGATCAATAGTAAATAGTCAATTCTTAAACACTCGAACACTCGAACACCTTAACACTTTTGTCTTAACACTTTTTCCGGTTTTTTCAATTCTCAATAATCAATAATAATGTCCGCCGAATCAAATAGATTAAAACTAGAAGCATTTAATTATAAATCTTGGCAGTTGACGGAACGTCAAATCTGCGATATTGAATTATTGCTAAACGGTGCCTTTGCGCCAATATCGGGCTTTTTGACAGAAGAAGATTACCGGTCCGTTTTAAAAACGATGCGGTTAAAAGACGGTTCGCTTTGGCCCATACCGATTACATTGGATGTAACCCATGATTTCGCAAAAGAAATTTCTGTGGGTGAAAAAATAACCCTGCGGGATCACGAAGGCTTTGCCATCGCCGTTTTGAGCGTAAGGGATATTTATAATCCCGATTTTAATGAAGAAGCACAAACCGTTTATGGAACGACAGACGAAACCCATCCTGCGGTAAATTATTTAATGAACCATAGTAACCCCGTTTATCTTGGTGGAACGTTAGAGGAAATTTCTTTGCCCCATCATTATGATTACACAGAGAATCGCCACACACCGGCAGAACTTAAAACAGTTTTTAAAGAAAAAGGGTGGAACAAGATTGTAGCGTTTCAAACCCGGAATCCACTTCATCGGGCGCATGTGGAAATGACTATGCGCGCTTCACAAGATTTAAACGCAAAACTTCTAATTCATCCGGTGGTGGGCATGACCAAACCCGGCGATGTGGATCACTACACTCGCGTTCGCTGTTATCAGCATGTACTTCCAAAATACCCAAAAAATACTGCCATGATGAGTTTACTGCCTCTTGCCATGCGCATGGGAGGACCTCGAGAAGCATTGTGGCATGCGCTCATTCGGAAAAATTTTGGCTGTACACATATTGTGGTTGGCAGAGATCACGCCGGTCCCGGGAATGATAAAGACGGGAACCCATTTTACGGACCTTATGCTGCGCAGGAATTACTCATGAAGCATCAGGATGAAATCGGGATTGAAATGGTACCGTTCAAGTTTATGGTGTATTTGCCGCAGGAAGATAAATATGAAGCGATAGATACCATTGAAAAAGGAACGGATTTTCAAACGATTTCGGGAACTGAGCTGCGGGAATTATTAGATCAAGGAAAGGGTATTCCGGAATGGTTTACTTACAAAGAGGTGGCACAAGAATTGGAATCATCTCGCCCGCCGCTAACTGAGCGTGGATTAACCATATTTTTTACTGGATTATCCGGATCGGGGAAATCGACACTTGCCAACGGACTTCTTGTAAAGTTGCTTGAAGACGGTAGCCGGCCCGTAACGTTATTGGATGGTGATATTGTTCGGACGCATCTTTCGAGTGAGCTGGGCTTTTCAAAAGAGCATCGTTCGTTGAATGTGCAGCGAATTGGTTTTGTAGCAAGTGAAATCACCAAAAATGGTGGGATTGCCATTTGCGCTCCCATTGCACCATATACGGCAGATAGAAGAGTCAATCGTGAGCTTATTAACCCATTGGGTGGATATATTGAGATTTTTGTCAGCACATCCTTGGAAAAATGTGAAGAGCGGGATGTAAAAGGATTGTATGCTTTGGCGAGGAAGGGCGTTCTAAAGGAGTTCACCGGAATTTCCGACCCATACGAAGCGCCGGAGGATGCAGAAATCGTGGTCAATTCCACCGGAATTTCACCGGAAGTATTGGTGGAAGATATTTTTAATCAAATCAAAGAATTGGGGTATTTATAAACCAGCAACCAGTATAGCCGGTTTGTTTTTCTTTTTTCAATAGAGCGGAGATGTCGCCATTTTCTTTGACACAAAAAACAATATTATCCACGAATGACACGAATAATCACAAATAACAAAAAAGAGACGATCTATATTCTTGCAGTAAACATTGATGAAAAATTATAATGCAACCGCTAACCACATACCAAAGCCATAAAAAAATAATTCGTGTTTTTTTTCGTGCAATTTGTGGACAGGAAGTTTTTTTCAATAGAGCGGATATTTCGCCATTTTCTTTGGCGCAAAGAAAACGGCTGCAAAAGAAACAGTCGCTGTGAGAAAATCAAACGATTCTGCACTATTTTTCGTTAAGGAATTAAACTCACCTCCTATCGTCGGTTCAAACAGTAATTCCTTCTTATCCTCAAAACACCTTGAATCTAAATGTTGAATTTTCTCAAGGCGACAAAAAGGCTGAACACCGTTAAACGACATTCTAAATAGCCAATTCTTAAACACTCGGACACTCGAACACTTTAACACTTTTTTCAACACTTTTTCCGTTTTTTCAATAGTCAATAGTCATCTGCTCACCGTTCACTCATCACCGTTCACAACTCACTCATCACCGTTCACCGTTCACATACTTGTCCGGCGAAGTGAATACGAAGACGGATCAATAGTAAATAGTCAATTATCAATTTCATGACTCAAGACTTTTTTTGTTTTTCTTTTTTTCAATAGTAAATAGTCAATTATCAATTTCATGACTCAAGACTTTTTTTGTTTTTCTTTTTTTCAATAGTAAATAGTCAATCGTCAATTCTCAATTCCAAGTTTCGTGTTGAGCTTTTGCGAAATCCCGCATTTTTTGCGGGGGACAGGTCTCACAGTAACAAAAAAATTATTCAAATACTAATTTAATGTTAACACCTGACGAAATATTAACTCTCATTGCCAGCGGTGAATCGCAAACGCTTGAATTTAAATCATCCTTTCAGAAAGAAGTGATGGAAACCATTTCTGCATTTGCTAATACCAGTGGTGGCAAGATTATAATCGGGGTGAATGATAAAGGTGAAATACTTGGCACTGACGCTCAACGGTCGAATATTCCGGACATGATTAATTCTATTAAACAAAATACATCCCCTTCTATAATACCAGATGTTGATTTTTATAAGGTTCAGAATAAAAATATCCTTATAATTAATGCCTATGAATTTCCGGTAAAACCGGTTGCGTATAGAGGACGTTTTTTCAAACGATTTCAGAACTCTAATCATTTAATGAGTTCAAATGAAATCGCTAATGCCCATCTAAAATCAGTGAACAGCAGCTGGGATTACTATCCGGATCCTAACCATAACATTCAGGATATTTCATCGGAAAAAATCGAGGCGTTTATGAATATGGCTGAAATCAATGATTCGGTAGAGAATGTTAAGAAAAAATTTGAGTTTGTCAAAAAAGACCAAATCACTTTTGGTGCATATTTATTGTTTACAAAAAATGAAAATGCCATTACAACAACGATTGAATCCGGTCGTTTTTCTGACGAAATATCAATTAAAGATGCGATAACGATTCAAGGTGATTTGTTTTCTGAAGTTGAAGCAGTAATGGATTTTGTGAAGAAACATATCAATAAGGCATATATTATCACCGGGGCTCCTAAAAGGGAAGAAAGGTGGGACTACCCACTGGATGCCATCCGGGAAATTATCATTAACATGGTTGTCCATCGCGACTACCGTGTCAGCGGTCATTCAACCGTTAAAATTTTTAATGACCGTATTGAGTTTTTTAATTATGGACGATTGCCGGAGGATCTGACAATTGAAATGATAATAAGCGGCAATTATCGCTCTTATCCAAGAAATCTGCAAATTGCATCTGTTTTTAAAGAGGCAGGACTAATTGAAAAGTACGGATCCGGGATTAAACGAGTGATACGTGAATTTAGTGATTATGGTTTGAAAGAACCGCTATTTGAAGAAATTCAAGGCGGATTGAATGTTACCATTTTTAATGAAACAACCGATAGCGGTGTAAATGAGGGTGTAAATGAGGGTGTAAATGAGGGTGTAAATGAGGGTGTAAATGAACTCTTTAAATTGATAGAGCAAAACCCAGGCAAAAGAACACCATTTTTCGAAAAAGAACTCAATACGTCAATAAAGAATATTGAACGATGGCTCAAACAATTGAAAGATGAAAGTAAAATAAAGTTTAGAGGTGCACCTAAAACCGGTGGTTATTTTATAAAAGAGAAATAGAAAGTCCACAGCCTGCCACCTGATTCCTTGGGGAATGCCACATATGGACACTAATATATGATTCATAATTCATTATTAAACTATGATACCAAAGCCACTTATTCTATTCGCCGGTAACTCGGTTTGACTGTGAAGATCCGGATGATCTAGCGCGTTTAAGTGAGCCAAAATTAGCGTTGAACGATTTATCGGGATTAGTCATCATTGATGAAATCCAACGAAAACCCGATTTGTTTCCTTTGTTACGTGTTTTAGTGGATAGCCAAGAAAATAAAGCTAAATTTTTGATACTGGGTTCCGCATCGCCCAAACTATTGAAACAAAGTTCAGAAAGCTTAGCCGGGAGAATATCCTATTTCAATTTGAATGGCTTTTCTTTAATGGAAGTGGGGCAAGAGAATGAATCTAAATTATGGATTCGTGGAGGTTTCCCTCGATCATTTTTAGCAAAAACAGAGAAGGCCGGTGTTACGTGGCGCAGAAATTTTATTCGCACATTTTTAGAGAGGGATATCCCCCAGCTGGGTTTTAATATTCCTGCAATCACGTTGCGTAGGTTTTGGACAATGCTTGCACATTATCATGGTCAAATTTGGAATGGCAGCGAATTGGGGAGAGCATTTGGCATGACCCATGCGTCCGTAAAACGATACGTAGATTTACTTTCAGATGCTTTGGTCGTTTGGCAATTAAAGCCTTGGTTTCACAATTTAGGAAAACGACAAGTAAAGGCGCCAAAAGTTTACATTAAAGATTCTGGCATTTTGCATGGATTATTAGGGATTGAAACGTTTAGTGGTCTTGCAAGCCATCCCAAAATTGGTGCATCATAGGAAGGTTTTATTATTAGTGAAACTTTAGCAAAACTAAACATAGAGCCGGATGATGCTTATTTTTGGGCGACCCATGCAGGAGCAGAATTAGATTTATTGGTTTTTGTTGATGGGCAACCGTATGGTTTTGAAGTAAAACGAACTTCTGCACCAAAAATAACACCTTCGATGAAAAACAGTCTAAACGATCTTTCATTAAAGAAGCTATTCGTGATTCATGCAGGGGACCATGAATTTGATTTAAACGAAAATATTAGAGCCATTCCAAGCAATCAAATTCATCAGCTTTCAATAAACCACTTACTATAATGAAAAATTAACGATTTTCACGCTCACAGTTCACAGTTTATTCAAATAATCAATTTAAAGGCCTTTCCAACTTTCGACTTTCCAACTTTCGACTTTATGACTTTATGACTTTCGACTTTATGACTTTCGACTTTATGACTTTCGACTTTATGACTTTCGACTTTATGACTTTCGACTTTATGACTTTCGACTTTATGACTTTCGACTTTATGACTTTCGACTTTATGACTTTATGACTTTTAATCTTATTAACAATGAAAATTGACAAATTTGAAGATATTATTGCATGGAAAAAGTCTCGGGATTTATCCATTGCGCTATATAAAATTTTTAAAGATAACCGAGATTTTGGGTTTAAAGATCAAATTCAAAGGGCATCTGTATCTATAATGAACAATATAGCTGAAGGTTTTGAGCGAGGGAGTGATGCAGATTTCAGACGATTTTTATTTATCGCGAAGGCTTCTTGTGGTGAAGTGAGATCGATGTTGTATTTAGCGAAGGAGTTCAAATATGTTACAGATACGGAGCATAGTCACCTGGCGAATAGTGCAATAGAGATATCAAAGGCAATTTCTGGATTTATCAAGGCCTTATCATAATCGCCTTTCCAACTTTCGACTTTACGCCTTTCCGACTTTACGACTTTATGACTTTCGACTTTCAGACTTTCAGACTTTATGACTTTACAACTTTCGACTTTATGACTTTCCGACTTTATGACTTTCGACTTTATGACTTTAGACTTTCCGCCTTTCCAACTTTCGACTTTCCGACTTTCGACTTTATGACTTTACGCCTTTCCAACTTTCGACTTTACGCCTTTCCGACTTTCGACTTTATGACTTTCGACTTTATGACTTTATGACTTTCCGACTTTCCGACTTTATGACTTTCATCCGTTCACAGCTCACAGTTTTCACCTTGTTTGCAGACCTTACCCAACTATATATTCCGAATAGTTCGTAACGAATAAATCGTAATAATAAAATGAATCCTTTCCTTATCAGCGTGTATAAAGAACCATCGTTCTTTTGTAACCGTGAAAAAGAAACGAAAAAATGTATCAATGCTGTTTCCAATCAGCGCAATCTGGTTATCTATGCTATAAGACGTATGGGAAAAACCGGCTTAATTCATCACGTCTTTTATCAGTTACAAAAATCAAATAATTTCAACCTATTTTATATCGACATTGATCAAACAAACAATTTGAACGATTTCTTAAATACGTTAATAAATGGGTTAATTAAAGGGCAAAAAAAGTCTGTTTATGGAAAATTGATAGATTTTATAAAACAACTAAGGCCAACAATCACATTTGATCCCAACACGGGATATCCTGAAATAAAATTAAATACAAATAACGCCCAAGATAGTAAAGCAAGTATTGAATCTGTATTGAATTACTTGGAATCTTTGGACAAACCCGTCATTATTGCAATTGATGAATTTCAGCGCATTACGGATTATCCCGAAAAAAGAGTGGAAGCCTTTTTACGATCTCATATTCAACATTTAAATAATGTTACGTTCATTTTTTCAGGAAGCAAATCCAGTCTATTACAAGCTATGTTCAGCAATTATAACCGCCCATTTTATCAAAGTGCAGAATTGATGCACATGGAAAGACTTCATCCTGAAACGTATTGTGATTTTATAATGAATCATTTTTCGAATTCGGGAAAAACCATTCATAAATCCACCGTTGAATTGGGTATAAACTGGGCGGATAATCATACATTTTATGTGCAGTATTTGTTTAATACAATTTGGGGGAACGGAATTGAAGAAATAAATACGACAGTCTTGCAAGAACTTCAGAGTGAAATTATTGAATCGAGAAGCGCCTTATATGCGAATTATCGCAACCTTCTGACGCACAAACAATTTAGGTTGCTTAAGGGCATCGCCATGGAAGGGGCGGTGGAAAAACCCAATTCAAACCAATTTATCCAAAAATATAATCTTGGATCTGCAAGCACGGTTAATTCAGCCTTAAAGACATTAAGAGCAAAAGAATTAATTTATTCCGAAGATGGTTGTATAAAATTATACGATGTTTTTCAATCAAAATGGTTCCAGCAAACTTGAACTCACAAACTCATTATGGATTGAAAGAACCGCTATTTGAAGAAATTCAGGCTGGGTTGAACGTTACCGTTTTTAAAGAAACAACCGATAGCGTAGTAAATGAGGGAGTAAATATAACGTAATCATGTGATTTACTGTTCACAGATCACAGTTCACTGTTCACAGTTTATTCAAATAGTCAATTTAAAGGACTTTATGACTTTCCGACTTTCCGACTTTCCGACTTTCATCCGTTCACAGCTCACAGATAACTGTTCTCACTTTTTTTCAAATAGTCAATTATCAATTCTCAATTCTCAATGTTAATGTCAATAATCAATTATCAATTCTCAATGTTAAAGGCAATAGTAAATAGCTTGTCCGCCGGAAGTATGTAGGCGGGGAGCATTATCAAGGAGATTAAAAAAATGTTAAACAATAAATCTATATTAGTAACAGGGGGCACAGGATCCTTCGGTAAAAAGTTCACTAAACTATCATTAGAAAAATTTAGACCAAAAAAAATTATTATCTTTTCTAGGGATGAAATGAAACAGTGGAACATGGCCGAGAAGTTCAAGAAATTTGATCCAGAAGGAAAGATCGTGTATGTTATAGGTGATGTCAGAGATAAAGAGCGGCTTCATCGTGTAGTAGATGGTGTTGATTTTATAGTTCATGCTGCAGCGACAAAAATCGTGCCGACCGCGGAGTATAATCCTTTCGAGTGTATAAAAACAAATATCAATGGCGCAATGAACGTTATTGATGTTGCTATTAATCAAAAAATAAAAAAAATAGTTGCGTTGAGTACTGATAAAGCATGTAACCCTATAAACCTTTATGGGGCTACAAAGCTGGCTTCAGACAAACTATTTGTTGCAGCAAATCTCCATACCTTAAATACTAATACATGTTTTTCAGTTGTTCGTTATGGAAATGTTATGGGCAGCCGCGGTTCTGTAATACCATTTTTTCAAGAAAAATCGAAGACAGGTATTTTACCTATTACTGACAAACGTATGACGCGTTTTATGATAACTCTTGAACAGGGTGTGAAGCTTGTTTGGCATGCACTTGAAGATGCTTTGGGCGGGGAGATATATGTCCATAAAATCCCATCAATGAAAGTAGTAGACGTTGCAAATGCGATTAATCCAAAATCTCGTAAAAAAATTATTGGTATTCGCCCAGGTGAAAAAATTCACGAAGTGATGATTAGCGAAGAAGACTCCATGAGTACGTATGAATATGAATGGTATTACAAAATTCTTCCTACAATAAATAAGTGGCATTTGGACAATAATAGAATCAAAGACGGTAAACTGGTTAAAAAGGGGTTTGTTTATTCTAGTGGTAATAATAACGAATGGATGACAATAGAGCAGTTACAGAATTTCCTAGATTCGGATGAATATGTTGAACTGCAAAAATTAAACATTTGAAAAATGTATTAATTACTGGCGCAAGCGGCATGCTTGGTTCAAATATGTGTTTATTAATGAATATAAACTATAATGTGACTGGTACTTATTTTTCAAATAAACCCAATATAAACAATATTCATATGGTAAAAATGGATATTAGAAATAAAAAACAATGTCAAAAAGTTGTTAAAACAATAGAACCTGATATTGTTATTCATTGTGCAGCAATAACGGATATGGATTTATGTGAAACAAATCAAACATTAGCATATGATGTAAATACATTTGGAACAGAAAATATTTTAGATTCAATAAATAAAGATTGTCATTTTATTTATATTTCAACAGATAATGTATATAATAATGAAAAACAGTTTAATCGAGAGGACTCAAAATTAAACCCAACAAATATTTATGGTGAATCAAAACAAAAAGCAGAACAAATAATTATCAATTCTAATAATAAATATACAATTTTAAGAACAAATATTTTTGGTTGGCATTTATTAAAGCAAAATACAGGGTTGCTGAACTTTATTTACAATAACTTAAAAGAGAAGAAGACAACAACCCTTTTCAAAGATGTTTACTTTACTCCGATTAGTATACCCATTTTCATTGAAGGATTAAAAAACATAATTGATACTGAAATATTCGGGATGTTCAATTTTGCTGGCATTGAGCGTATAAGTAAATTGGATTTTGGGCTAATAATAGCTGATGTGTTTGGATTAGATAAAAGTTTTATTATTCCTATATCTATAGATGAAAAATATTTCATTGCCAAAAGACCAAAAGAAATGAGCATGGATTCTACAAAAATATCCAATCACGTCAAGGTTCCAAAAACAGCTATTGAACAAATTGTTGAATTAGGGTTGCCCAATTAGCATAGGAAGCATGTCAAAAGAGCAGCAAGTAAGAAATGCTGGTATATATATGGTCCCCACGGTAATTAGTATGATATTACCAATTATAAGTTTACCCATTATTTTAGATTATTTAAGTCCAGCTGAATTTGGTGCTTATACACTTTCATTCGCTTTTGGAAGTGTTGTTGTAGGTTTTTGTCAACTATCTTTGTTGGGCGTATATGAGCGTAATTTTTTTTTATACAATGAAAGCAAACAAAGAGCACAATTATTATTTACAACAATTTCCTTTGTCTCCTTTGTAATGCTGATAATGGGTTTATTCATTTATTTATCTAAAACATACATAGCTTCTTGGGTTGTCCAAAACAATGAATATGGTATGTTATTATTTATTACATTTATGGGTTTGGTGTTTCAATCGAGTGGAAATTATTATTTATCTTTTTTAAAAAACATAGGTAATGCGAAGATAAATGTTACTATTGTATTGCTTACAAGTATTTTAGGGTTTATCCTGAACATATACTTTGTTTCAATCTTAAAAATTGGACCCATTGGGCTTTCATTTGGCTTATTAATATCCAATGCTGTTGTTTTTGGTGTTGTAACTATATACTTTTTAAAACTAATGGGATATAAACTCAATTTTTCACTCCTTATTTCATCTCTTAAGTTAAGTTTGCCATTGGTGCCGACAGGCGTGCTGTCGATTATTGGTAAATACTTTGATAAGTATATTATTAGCGTTCTGTCAACAATGGGTGGCGTTGGTATTTATGCTATCAGCCAAAGAATATCAAATTTATCCTTTCTTTTTATGACGAATATTCAAAAAGTATATGGACCTGTTGTATATAGTAAAATGTTTAAAAGTAATTATACAACTGGAGATAAAGAAATAGGAAAATATTTAACACCATTCGCATATTTTTCAGTTGCTGGTGCTCTTTTCCTGTCACTGTTTTCAGAAGAAGTAATAACAATTCTTGCTCCGCCGGAATATCTTAAAGGATTAAATATAATTAACATTCTTTGTATTAGTTTTGCCTTCACATTTTTTTCTAAACAACCACAATTAATGTATGCTGGAAAAACTGTGATACAATCGGTTTTGTCATTTATCAATTTTCTTTCTAAAATTATTGTACTTTTTATTTTAGTAAATCAATATGGGTTAATTGGTGCAGCTATTGGCACATTGATAGTGACTATTGTTTACAATATCCTTTTGGTTTGGCAAGGTCAAAAATATTTCAAAATAAAATATGAATGGCTAAAAATTACTATTATTTATAGTATGTTATTATTTATGTCTATATCAGTTATACTATTTAAAGAATGGAATATCGCATACATGAACCGATTACTAATTAAAATAATTTATTTAGGTGTTTTTATTGGAT
>Ga0209449_1001403_pt1 | contig 12555 bp, 6 predicted proteins | sample SaaInlV_100m_DNA_5_FD_184671 | JGI IMG/M metagenome (GOLD analysis project Ga0209449, IMG submission 184671) | Marine microbial communities from expanding oxygen minimum zones in the Saanich Inlet - Saanich Inlet SI073_LV_200m_DNA (SPAdes) (version 2) | ecosystem: Environmental > Aquatic > Marine...
GCATTGTGCATTTCCACCATACCAGCGGCGCCATCATCACCCATACCTGTAAGAATCACACCAGTAGATTTTTTTCCGACAAGATTCGCGACTGAGCGGAAAAGCACATCGACTGAAGGACGATGCCGGTTTACAAGTTCTCCACCGTTCAATGTAACAGTATAATTTCTACCAACAAGTTTGAGCATCATGTGTTGATCACCTGGTGAAATCAAGACCTTACCACGTTCCACTTTTTCGCCTTCTTTGGCTTCACAGACATTCAAGAGACATTCACTATTAAGACTTTCCGCAAAAGAGGCAGTGAATGCTTTCGGCATGTGCTGAACGATGACAATTCCTGGCATATCGGCTGGTAAATGTGAAAGCACCTCTCTCAGTGCAATAGTTCCTCCAGTAGATGCGCCAATAGCAATTATTGAATCCTGTCCTTTAATTCCTGTTGGTGAATTTATTGCGGCAAGAATGGCATCTGCACTAAATTTCTTCGCAGGAGTTATAAAGCGTTGATGCGGCGTGATGACTCTGGCCTGTGCCGCAGCTTTCATTTTATCGCAAATCTGGATCGAAATTTCTTCAAGTGCCTCTCTGACGCCCAGTCTAGGTTTTTCAACTATATCAACTGCTCCCAGCTCTAAACTGCGTAATGCTTCCTTACTACCCTGAGTAGTTAAAGCGCTGACCATTACGACCGGCATCGGATTCGACTTCATCAGACGTTCAAGAAAAGTCAGCCCGTCCATCCGTGGCATCTGTACATCAAGACTAATAACATCAGGTTTTGTTTCACCTAGCATCCGGAGTGCGATTAGCGCATCCGGTGCAGCTCCAACGACTTCCAGTTCAGGATCCGAGGAGTAAATCTGCTTCAGCGTCTGTCTGACTACGGCAGAGTCATCGACGATAAGTACTTTGTAGGGAGGTGACGGCTTTTCTCTCATTCTTCAATATCTTCTTCTAATAATGTGTCAAATTCTGCTTTGGATAACAGATAGTCGATATCCAGCAGGATTACCATTTCATCCTTAGTTTTAGCAACACCTTTTATAAATTTAGTATCAACATTTACTGCTAACTCAGTTGTTTCCTGAATGTCTTCTTCCTTAACAAAAATCACATCGGAAACTGAATCTACTGTGAGACCAATGTTTTTATTTTCCACTTCGACAATGATGATCACTGAGAACTCATGCCTTTCCTCACCTGACATCTTAAATTTTTCACGCAGGTCCATGACTGGAATCACCAGTCCCCTCAGGTTAAACATTCCAATAATATAATCCGGCATTCCGGGAATACGTGTCAGACCTTCCGGAAAACTGATAAGCTCCCGAACTTTAAGGATGTTAAGACCATATTTTTCCTCACCAAGAATGAAGGTGATTAACCTCGTACCCTCACTGTAAGAAACCTCAAGACTCATATCTTCCATATCTTCATCAGAAAGATTTACTGAGCCGAGATAATTTTTGCTTTGATTATTTTCCATCACTCCCTTAGCTTTGGGTTTTAATTAACAAGACTTGCTATATCTAAAATGAATGAAACTTTACCGTCGCCGAGAATAGTAGCTCCGGCTATACCCGGTACCTGAATGAAATTATCTTCCATACTTTTGATGACTACCGGTCCTTGATCTACAATTTCATCGACGAAAAGGCATTGTTTATGGTTTGCGTGCTGCACAACAACTACGAGGCCCTCTGTGGGTTCCTTGTACTTAGGTTTGATGTTCAAACGCTCATGCAGGCGTAACATGGGAATATATTCACCTCTAATTTCAACCAGTTCACCCTTGTTTTTTATTTTTTTAATTTGTGTTGGAACAGGTCTCAGTGACTCATTTACTGAAAGAAGAGGAATGGTAAAAACCTGATTACCTACATCAATCATCATGCCCTCAATGATGGCAAGTGTCAGTGGCAATTTAAGTTTAGTACTTGTACCTTTGTTCAGTTCACTTTTTATTTCTATTGTTCCGAGTAGAGCTTCTATATCCCGTTTTACGGTGTCCATTCCAACTCCGCGTCCGGAAACATCAGTAACTTCGGAAGTAGTTGTAAATCCTGGTAAAAACAATAATTTATATATTTCGTCTTCAGTCAGTTCATCTGTATCATTGATAAATCCTTTACTCACGGCAGAATCAAAAATTGCTTTTGGATCAATTCCTTTACCGTCATCTTCTATTTCAACAATAACATAACCTTCCTGTTGCGATGCTTTCAGCGAAATGGTTCCGGTAGGATCCTTACCATTTTTTACTCGTGTTTCGGAATCTTCAATTCCATGATCCATTGAATTACGAACTAAGTGAACTAATGGTCCCTGAAGCTGTTCTGTGACCGTTTTATCAAGTTCTGTATCTCCACCTTCTATTTCAAGCTTAATTTTCTTTTTGCTGCGGGTGGCATAATCACGTACCGTACGTTTCATGTTATTTAAGATACTTCCCACTGGAATCATACGTACCTGAAGGATCTGATCCTGAAGTTCATAGACAGACTTTTCATTGTCCTCAACAAACTGCAGAAGCATCTCGCCAAGGTTCGCATCCATCTCCATTATTCTGTCACTCAGGCGATGCAGACGTGCTTGATTGATTACTGTTTCACCAACCAGGTTCTGCAGTTTATCAAGTTTATCAATCGTCACACGAATTGACTGTGTAGCCTTGATTCCAGTGTCTTTCTTTGCTTCATCCTTTGGAGGAGTCTTTTTCGGTGGTGCTGGTGTGACTGCTGCTTTAGGCTCTTCTTCAGTGGAAACTGCTTCTTCAGCAATTTCTATTGCAGGATCTTCTGTAATTTTTTCTACAACTTTTTCTGCAACAATTTGTTCCGGTTTCACTTCTGCATCAGGAACAGTTGCTTGTTTCTCTGCTAATTTTTCAGCGACTTCTTCTTGATCAACTTGTATATTGTCATGTCCTTTATTTTCCTGATCCTCATATATTCCGAATGAAGCAAGTCCCGGATCATCTGGCGGAGTTTCTGCGAGTTCAAACTTAACTTCATTTTTTTCATCCTGAAAGAAAATCATGATATTTTCTATTTCCTCAGCAGGACGGGTGGTGACCAACTTCGCACTCCACCAGAGATGAATATCTTCCGGATCAAGGTTTTTCAGCTCAGGCAATTTACCTAAATGAGCAATTATGTCCAAATCGCCTAACTCTTTTAAATCTTTAAGTAAAAGTATAGGATCAGAACCTTTACGCAACATTTCTGTATCAAATTTAAGATGAAGCAAATATGCTGTTTCTTCTCCTTCATCTTCATCATCCCACTGAACTTCTACCTGCTCTTCAGTCTTTTCGCTTTCCGCAGTTTTCTCTTCCTGCGGAGGACTCTTTTCCTCTACTATCTTTTTATCCGGAGTTGGTTCTGCTTTAGCGACAACGGCGACAGGTTTTTTCTCTTCAGTTTTTTCTGCAGTTGGTGTGGCAGAAGGCTTACCGGCATTACTTTCAAATTCCTTAAGTTGAACCAGTGTCTGATCTATAAGTTCCTGATTTACTTCACCACCTTCACGAATTTTGTCTAAAAAAGATCTAAATCCATCAATTGAACTCAACAGTAAGGATGCCATTTCTGGTGAACAGACAATTTCTCCGTTACGTGCTTTGTCAAGCAGGTTTTCGAAATGATGGGCATATTCCGCTAATTCTGTCTCCATGACCATGCCTGCTCCACCTTTTATGGTGTGCATATCTCGAAAGATACGGTCGATCAGTGAGCGTTTCTTTGGCTGGACTTCGAGTTCGAGTACTCCTTCTTCCAAATCCTCGATTATCTCTTCGACTTCCTCAACAAATTCTTCCAAAGCTGGATTGTCCACTTTGTCTCTTCCTGTGTTGTGTGATTATCTGTTTACTTATTCGATGAAATTTTATTTCTGATCAAAAATCTGCTGCCCCTTCCAGTCTTTTGGAGGAGGTGTTTTTTTAAATATTTTGCAACGCTCAAGGTATAATGCTGCGGCCCCGTCTTCAGGACAGTCTTTCAAACAGGATTTGAATTTTGTCGTTGCTGCTGTCCATTTTTGTGCCCGGTAGTTTGTCAAAGCTTCTGCAAACTTTTCACGAGTGGCCAGTTTTTGTTCTCGCATTGGTTCAGGGTCACTGTTACAGACTTCAACAATGGTGACAGGTTCTTCTTTGCCCTTTACCTGAACAAGGTCAAGTTCACGAAACTCCAACGATTCATCATCTTTTATAAACTCATAAGTTGACTGAGAAATTAAGATTTTACTTTTATAGAACTTCGTTAAACCTTCTAATCTCGAGGCAAGGTTGACTGTGTCACCTGTGACAGTAGATTCCATGCGTTCTTCGGAACCAACTGTGCCGATAATCACAGTGCCGCTATGAATTCCAACTCCAACTCTCAGCAGATTATCACCTGTTCTTTTGTTATCTTTGTTGAATGAGGCAATCTGTTCCTGCATACCAATTGCTGCTCTGACACTGTTCAGGGCATCTCCAGCATTTGGATCTTCAGGAATACTGAACAAAGCCATGACCGCGTCACCGATGAATTTATCAACAAAACCTTTGTTTTGAGAGATAGGTCCCGTCATCCGTTTGAAAAAATCATTGAGAAAATCCACAAGTTCCTGTGGTGTCATCTTCTCAGAAAGAGTGGTAAATGAACGTATATCACAGAAAAGTATACTGATAAAGTCAGTGTCCGCTTTTCCAAATTTTAAATGTTCAAGTCCGTCCGGAGCAATACGTTTTATAAATTCCTTTGGTACAAACTTTTCAAAGACAGCAGTCAGTTTTGCTGCTGCTTCCGTTTCTGCCAAACGCATTTTGGTTGTCTTTAACTCCTCAAATGCTTTTTTCTGCTGAATCAGGGAGATTTCCAAATCCTTGAAGAGCCTGCGTGATTCGTCCTCTGCCTGTTTGATTCTGACCATCACCTTGACACGTGCCGCAAGTTCATCAAAATCAAATGGTTTTGGCAAGTAATCATCTGCACCAAGTTTTGCCAGACCAAGCACTAACTGTTTGATATCAGTTTGTGCAGTAAGAAAAAGTACTGGAATATTCTTCCAGTCATCATCCTGCTTTAGAATTTTGATGCACTCATCACCGCTCATGTTTGGCATGTTTCGGTCAAGTACAATTACATCCGGGAGATCTTTACGTAAACAGTTTGAAAGCCAGCGTAATGCTTCTAAACCATCTCCCTTTTCCACAATAGTGTAATTTTCTTCAGTTTGTTGTTCGAGCGTCCTCCGGACTTGTCCGCGGATAGTTCTCGAATCGTCAACTGTCATTATTGTTGCAGTCATAACTTGCTATGCTTTATTAGAATTATCAAGCATTGATTCCAATCCTGTTATTATTAGTGCTTCCCTGACTGCTTCGGACTCAGAGCTGATCCGGAAAGTCTTCCCTTTTTCCAATGCGTTATTACGACAAACAGCGATAAGTTGAACACCTGCAGTATCAATTGCTTCTACGGCCGATAAATCAAGCTCTACACTGCTAAGTTCTGACTCGACAAGTTCCAACATTGTCTTTTGTAAAGGAAGGAGTTCCTGGATGATACAATTGCCTTTTACTTTAATTCCTGTACTTTCGAGTTCAATATCCATAGTAATATTTTTGAAATATAAAAAAATGATTCAAATTTTTTGATAGATGCTGAGAGACAGTTTTTTCATTCTATCTAACTTGTAACCAGTTTCTGTAATTCCCAGCACGAGCCAACCTCCTTTTTCAAGATGGTCTACCAACTTATTCAACAGGTATTCCCTCTTCTTAGGATGGAGGTAATAAAGCAGATTTCTGCAAAAAATCAATTGGAACTTAGTCGCAATGGGATAGACATTAGCCATGAGATTAAATTGACGAAATTGAATTAATTTCTTGATCTCTCTATTGATCTTTCTTTGAGGATCATTTTTTCCAACTGGTTCTGGAATGAAAAAACGCTTTTGGAGAGCGGCAGGTATAGTACTAGTCTGCTCTTCGCTATAATCTCCATTTATAGCAGATTCAAGTACACCGGTGTTAACATCTGAACCAAGAATCCTTAAACCTCCGTTTGAAATCATTGCTTTTCCAAAAAAATCATGTGCTTCCATGGCTAAAGTATAGGTTTCCTCTCCACTGGAACAACCGGCACTCCAAAAACGCAACTTTGAATGTGTGGTATTATTTTGATCTTTCATCACTGGAAAAACATTTTCCCGAAGGAATTCAAAATGCTGCTTCTCTCGGTAGAAGCCACTTTTGGTTGTTGTAACCGCATTGTAGAGAAATTGTCGTTCCTTCCTGTTCTCCTCCCTTTCAATATAATCATAATAACTTTGAAAGGTTTCCAACTGATGTTCCTGCAGTATTCGCTGTACACGTGCATAAAGCAGATATTTCTTGTCATCTCCCCATTCCATGCCAAGATCTTTTAGCACAAGGTCTCTGAATAGCTTAAATTCAGCGTCAGACGGTTCATTAACCTTGATCAACCTCCCTCTGGAGGTAGCTATATTTGCTGAATTATCTAATAGCATCGTAAACTATTGTGTATAAAATTATGGATTGCTTTAAATTGATCATTCAAAAGGCGCTAAATTCTGGTTTAGTTTGTTTTCAGACTGCGAAGCCGGTTTTACTGTATTAGAATTATCCGGAAGTTGTTCAATCTTGCTTTGAGCCAGTTTTAGGTTGGTCTGTTTATCCTCAATGATAAGTTCATTCGAGCCGGCATCACCTTCTTCCACCTTGAAGGTGTTAAGCAGTTCCTCCAGGTTTTCAGCTTCCTCTGCCATGTGTTGACTGGCAGTTGTATTCTGTTCAACAAGTGCGGAGTTTTCCTGAGTAAGGCGATCCATATCCGCAATTGCTCTGTTGATCTGATCAACGCCTTCCGCCTGTTCCAGAGATGCAACTTTGATGTTTTCCATCACCTCAGAAACTTCTTTGACGGACTCGAGAATTCCGTCAAGATTAGAATCACTCTGAGATTTGAGGTTGTTGAGGTTTGTTTCTATTTTTAATCTCATTTCTTCGACTGATTTGAGAATACCGTTCAGATTGGAATCACTTTGAGATTTAAGTTTATTGAGCATAGTTTCAATTTTTGTTCTCATTTCTTCCATGCCCTTATCTCCGTCATTTACAAGATGACGCCCCGAATTTATGTGTTCCAGACTGGCCTGAATCAATTCTCCGATCTCGGTAGAAGCTTTTGCCGAACGGTGAGCAAGTTTACGAACCTCAGATGCAACAACAGCGAATCCCTTACCATGCTCACCAGCTCGTGCTGCCTCAACAGAAGCATTAAGCGCAAGTAGATTGGTCTGAAAGGCTATGTCGCTCATCAGTGTGGTGATACCCTCAATTTTTTTGGAGCTTTCCATTATTTCCTCCATGGCTTCAACCACATTGGTATTGGTACTCTGTAAATTCTTCAACATCTCCTGATTTGTTTCGATGGAGTTGTCGACTGTATCGAGTAATTCGGTTCTGCTGTCAATGACCGATTGCTGAGCTTTCTTCAGCATGTCATGATTTGCCTCAATGGAACTTTCGACTGTATTAAGTAATTCTGTTCTACTATTAACTACAGATTGTTTAGCTTTCTTTGTGATTTCATTCGCATTTTTAGCATCTTCCGCGTTGTTTTGCACGATACTGTTAATCTCTTCCATTGCAGATGCGGTTTCCTCTAGCGAAGAACTTTGCTGATGAGTACGGTTTGAGAGATCCTGGTTACCTAGTGCCATCTCCTGAGAGGACTCATTAATGTTTGAAGCATGTTTTTTTATGTCAATTACCATATTGTTGAGGCGTTCGAGAAACATGTTGAACCAGGTTGATAGTTCCCCGAGTTCATCTTTACCGGCAACCACAATCCTTTTGGTGAGGTCGCCTTCACCCTGTGCAATGTCTTTTGACATGTCGACTAGATCATTAACCGGTGCAGTGATCGACCTTCTCACCAGGAATCCAAAGATAAGACTGATAAGCAAACCAATTACGGTGATTACTAGTACGATCCAAACAAATTGCTGTGCTTCACTTACTACATCATCACTAGATTTATCGTATTGTGTATTTACAACCTCTCTTAAATTTTCAATTGTTGAACCTAATTTTATATTATTATTAATAATTTCATTCACACTAAAATCTAAATTCTTTAATAAGCGATATTCATTAAGAACCAGGTCTATATTTTGAGTTAATGAACTAGTGAAATTGTTGTACGTTTTTTTGTAGACATCTACTTTAAATAATTTATAAAATTTATCAAAATCCTGATGACTCTTTTCGTAGCGTTTTTTGATATCAGCAACTTTTGCAGTTCCTCTTGACTCTATTAAGGTATTATAGATCGTCTTATATTCCTGAATAATTCTATAAAAATTTTTTTTAAATTCTCCTCGCTTTTTTAGCTTGTCGGAATCTTCTTTTTCCCACACGCTTCCGGCAAGTGACCTCATCATAAAGATGCGACCATAAATTTTATCTTTGCTTTTGTCGAACGTCTTATAGGCAGAAATTAATGCAGGAGACTGCTTATTAATCTTACTATCCGCCTGCTTAAGTTCTGCAAGTAAATTGTTAGTCTTATTTAGTCCTAAGACCTGATTGTGATTGATATTAGCGATTCCCTTGATTTCACTGTTAACATCTTTGTCTTCTTTTGTGACAAGCTTATGAATCTGACTGTATTCATCTGCAGAGATTTCTCTGATCAATTCATCTATTTCATTTACTGAATCAATTAATACGGCTGTAGATTTTATTTGTTTCTCAATAGAATCAATATCTTGAAGTGATTTTGAATTTTTTAGTTTTTCCTGCTCCAGTCTCAAATAATCCAGATTTGATTTAAAAACTGAAAAAATCTGTGAGTTAAATTTAATTGAGTGGGATATCCCTATGAAGGATTGAATAACTAAACCTGAAATTATAATTGTTACAAAAGAATTAATTAAAAAAACAGATAGTAATTTTTTGTTTATAGTTATTTGTATAGCTTTCATTTCAACTCATTGCGATAGAGTATTAAATAAAAAAATTGTTCATCTGTGTATCAATCATTAAAAATATTTACAAAATATTTTAGAACCCATTATTCGAAAGGAGCTAAATTCTGGGTTAATGTGTTTTCAGACTGAGAAGCCGGCTTTGTAGTTTCTGTTTTTTCCGGAAGTTGTTCAATCTTGCTTTGAGCCAGTTTTAGGTTGGTCTGTTTATCCTCAAAGATATGTTCACTGGAACCTTCATCACCTTCTTGCACCTTGAAGGTGTTAAGTAATTCCTCCAGGTTTTCAGCTTCCTCTGCCATGTGTTGACTGGCAGTTGTATTCTGTTCAACAAGTGCGGAGTTTTCCTGAGTAAGGCGATCCATATCCGCAATTGCTCTGTTGATCTGGTCAACTCCTTCCGCCTGTTCCTGAGAAGCAACCTTGATGTTTTCCATCACTTCTGAGACTTCCTTGACTGAGGTTAGAATTCCATTTAGATTTGAATCACTTTCCGCTTTGAGGTTATTGAGCATAGTTTCAATTTTATTTCTCATATCGTCCATGCCCTGTTCACCGTCCTTGACAAGATTCCTTCCCGAGGTGATGTGTTCCAGACTGGTCTGAACCAACACGCCAATTTCCGTAGATGCTTTTGCGGAACGGTGAGCAAGTTTCCGCACCTCAGATGCCACCACAGCAAACCCCTTACCGTGCTCTCCTGCACGTGCTGCTTCGACTGAAGCGTTGAGTGCCAAGAGGTTAGTCTGAAAGGCGATGTCGTTCATCAGAGTGGTGATTCCTTCAATTTTTTTGGAACTTTCCATTATTTCTTCCATGGCAGTAACTACACTGGTATTTGTGCTTTGCAGATTCTGCAGCATCTCCTGGTTTGTATCGATGGATTTGTTGACTGTATCAAGTAATTCAGTTCTGCTGTCGACCACAGACTGCTGTGCTTTCTGAGTAATTTCATTGGCGTTTTTAGCATCTTCCGCGTTGTTCTGCACGATACTGTTAATTTCTTCCATCGCGGTTGCGGTTTCCTCTAGGGAAGAACTTTGCTGATGGGTGCGGCTGGACAAATCCTGGTTTCCAAGTGCCATCTCCTGCGATGAAACATTGATGTTAGATGCATGCTTTTTGACCTCAACTACCATATTGTTGAGACGTTGAAGAAACATGTTAAACCAGGTTGATAAATCCCCAAGCTCGTCTTTACCGGCTATCGCAATCCTTTTGGTTAAATCGCCTTCACCCTGTGCAATGTCCTTTGACATATCGACCAGATCATTAACCGGTGCTGTGATAGACCTTCTCACCAGGAATCCAAAGAGGAGGCTGACAAGCAGTCCAATTATGGTGATGATCATCACTACCCAGATGAAGGTTCCAGTTTCACTAATAAGTGAATTTGAGGAATTGTCATATTCCAGATTTAATATTTCTGAAACGTTTTGAATAGTGGATTTAAAGGCCTTATTTGTTTTTTTGAAATCTCCAGCAAATACCTCATGCTGCTTTATAAATTGTGCTTCTTCTATGAAAACTTTGTTAATTTTGAGAAAACTATCAAAATAATTACTAGCTACAAGGCGGGCATTTTTATCATTAACTACTGCAGTATATTTAGACATATATTTCATATAGTCTACTTCAAATGTTTCTTGAATAGCTGAAACAACTGTAGTATTTCTGTTTTCAAGTAATTTATTATAATAAACAGACATATCTTTCATGAATTTCTTAAAACCCTTTGAAAGTTCTCTGTTCTCCTTTGCAGTCAAACTTCCCTTTTGAACCAATGAAAGAGTAGCAATCCTCAATTTAGTCTTCATTAACCTTTCTTTAGCATTTAATTCCAGAAAGGTTTCTGAAAAATTAGGCATAAGTTCATTTACAAGTGCATTAGCTTTGAGGATATTATTTGAGTTGTTACCAATTTCATTTAATTTTGCAGCTAAAATATTTATCAATCTACTTAGTTCTTGTACTTCTATGCCTACTGTTGAATTTAGTTCATTTTTTGAAAAGATGTCATTTGTAGAAGCCTCATTAATAGTTTTTCCAGAATTATTATTGTTTTTGTTGAACTTTGCTATCTTATTGAGAATTGATGCTTTGTCCATTAACCCTGACAATTTTAAATCAATCAGCTCTTGGTACTGTTGAGTATCTCTATTCATTCCCAGATTGCTAATGTATTCTTCAGAAATCCTGAATAAATTTTCATCCATGCTCTTTATTGATGAAATATCTTTAAATATATTGTCATCAAGTTGAGCTAACAGATCATTCATATTTGAAATTGAATTTGTTATATATTTACTACTTTCATTAATTGAAAATTCGTTAACATTAAGATAATAACCCTGGGTAAGACCTAGAATCCCAGCCTGTTCAGTTCGTAATGCCTCTATGCGATCTTTATAATTGATAAAAACTTTTGAGTTGTACTCAATCGAATCTGATATTCCAAAAAATGAACTGATGACCATCCCAGTAATTGCAAGTGTAATTATTGTGTTTATTAAAAAAATAAAAAATAATTTTTTGCTTATGGTTAATGATAATAATTTCATAATATCAATTATTAAGAACAGGTTAGCTGCAGAACATAAACATTAAAGACCCCCTCTATAATCTTGCTTTTCAAGCACATATAAAATAAAACATTCAGTATTACGTCGATCTAGCGGAGTCTAAATTTGAATTATGGTCAAAAAATAACTTCAACTTCAGCAAAATTGCAAATAATACTCAGTAATTAACGAGCATGATTTAGAGTCAATTATTCAAAAGGCGCTAAATTCTGGTTTACTGAGTTTTCAGACTGTGAAGCCGGCTTTGCTGTTTCCGTTTTTTCCGGAAGTTGTTCAAGCTTGCTTTGCGCCAGTTTGAGCTTAGACTGTTTATTCTCAATGATACGATCACTAGCTCCATCACCCTCTTGCACCTTGAAGGTGTTAAGCAGTTCCTCCAGGTTTTCAGCTTCCTCTGCCATATGTTGACTGGCAGTTGTATTCTGTTCAACAAGTGCGGAGTTTTCCTGAGTAATGCGGTCCATATCCGCAATCGCTCTGTTGATCTGGTCAACTCCTTCCGCCTGTTCCTGAGAAGCAACCTTGATGTTTTCCATCACTTCTGAGACTTCCTTGACTGAGGTTAGAATTCCATTTAGATTTGAATCACTTTCCGATTTGAGGTTATTGAGCATAGTTTCAATTTTAGTTCTCATATCGTCCATTCCCTGTTCACCGTCTTTGACAAGATTTCGACCGGAGGTGATGTGTTCCAGACTGGTCTGAACCAACACACCAATTTCCGTAGATGCTTTTGCGGAACGGTGAGCAAGTTTCCGCACCTCAGATGCTACCACAGCAAACCCCTTACCGTGCTCTCCTGCACGTGCAGCTTCCACAGAGGCATTGAGTGCCAGAAGGTTAGTCTGAAAGGCGATGTCGTTCATCAGAGTGGTGATTCCCTCAATTTTTTTGGAGCTTTCCATTATTTCTTCCATGGCAGTAACTACGCTGGTATTTGTACTTTGTAGATTCTGCAGCATCT
>Ga0209449_1001440_pt1 | contig 12254 bp, 14 predicted proteins | sample SaaInlV_100m_DNA_5_FD_184671 | JGI IMG/M metagenome (GOLD analysis project Ga0209449, IMG submission 184671) | Marine microbial communities from expanding oxygen minimum zones in the Saanich Inlet - Saanich Inlet SI073_LV_200m_DNA (SPAdes) (version 2) | ecosystem: Environmental > Aquatic >...
TTTTCATCATCAACTCTCTCACATAAGTGCAACAAATTCTCATTCCTTAATTTCAAGATTTATTCATTTCAAAACCTCTATTTCCTCTCAATTATCAAGAAAATATGATTTATGTACATTCTCCAATTTTATTATAGTTTCTTTTTTCTTCATTTGTTATATTTTAATAAACCACCTTAGCTCATTTTTCTAGTCCACTAATTACTTCAACCATTTTACCATCTGTGAATCAAGTAATAACCGGAACCCAAGTTCAATCTTCTACCATAACTGAAGGTTTTCAATCTATAGGTTTAACAGCTCAAACTGGAATTATTTTTGCATTTTTAACTTCATTTGTGACATATTCTACATACGTAGTCATTCATTCTCTAACTCCTGAAGTTTTTGGATCAAATGAGATTTCTACTTTATAGGTAACTATCCCATTATTATCTGTAGTAGATTTATCACTAATAAAATATACTTGTCATGCAAGAGAAACTCAATCAAGTGCATCATATGTAAGATAAACTGAAGCATTTTCTTGTATTCTAGAAATATCTAATTCCTCTACATAACTTTCAACATAAAATTTGTTATTATTTGTAATAGTAACAAATGATGACTCTTTATCTCATCAAACAAATGAACCAATATTTCAATCTACAGAAACTATTTTTCAATCAATAGGACTTCTTAAAACTGCATCATCTAGTCTGATTTGTGATTCCTCTAAAGCTTTTTTGGCTGTATCAATACTAGTATAATATGGAGCTAACTCACTATATGAAACATCATCAGTTTTAGTTGAAAGAGAAGCTTCAGATATAGCAATTTGTTTTTCAGCTAATACTACATTATTATCAGCTTTTTGTAGAGCATTGTTATAATTAATCTTTGCTTGATCTAATTGTTTAACTGCTAATTCTAATTTAGAAGTTAGTGATGCTACTGTATTATTTTGTGTAGCAGTTTTTGTATTTAGATTTGTTAATTGTTCTTCTATTAATTGACTAGCATCCGTTAAAGAAGCTACATCTTTTTTATTATCTAAAATATTTGCTTCAAAAGTTTTTATATAAGCTTCAATTTCTTCTTCTGATAAAGCAGATAATGATGGAATAGAATTTTTAATAGACTTTAGAGTAGAATTAAGCATTTTATTAACTAACATAGAATTATTTTGTGCCTTTTCTAAAAATTCTAGAGTTGTTTCTATATCACTATTAATTCATCATTTTTCTTTCCATTCATCTAGAAAAGTTGTAAAGCTTAAATTTGCATCATTAAAATAACTAATAGATGTTGCTAATTCGTTTGAATCTTTTGCTCATAAGTAATCTTCAAATTTATCATTTTCATCTTTGTTTTCTGGCGTAACTCATAGTAGTTTATCTACATCTAATAATAATTCTCTTAGAGAAGAGATATTTGTAGAAATAACTCAAATAGCGTCCTCTACCTTGTTTTCATATTTTTCTTCTTCTTGACCTATTATTAAATCTAGGTTATCTTTAGCTAATTGTAAATCTGTAGTTGCTGTTTTTAAATTTATTTCAGCAGTTTCAAGTGAACTTTTGGTATTTGAAATATCTATTTCTCAGTTTAGTTTTATATTTTCTAAATTTGCTTCTGAACTTCACAATTGTTCTTCTGATAGTTTAATATCTCCTGAAGTATATTTGTTTTTCTTTGATTCTAAATCAGCATAAGCTTTTTTAAGAGATATTTCAGCTTTATCAACATTTATTTCAAGATACGTGGTATCTAAAGTAGCGATAATATCTCAAGCTTTTACAATTGCTCACTCGTTTTTAGTTATAGTTTTAACTGTTCAAGTTATGGGAAAATTTAGATTAAAATCTTCTTTGTAAAGCACTTTTCAATCTCCAGATATACTAGTTTTTAAGTCTCCAGTAGTCACACTAACTGTTTTTATTTCTTTTACTTCAACTATTTCACTATTTCAAGAAAAATAAGAATATGAAAAATATCCTCAAACAAGTAATAATAAAGCTATTATAATTATTTTAGTTAAGCCTTTCTTCTTTTTATGAGTTTCTATTTCGTCAAGAATTCACATGATTTTGTTTTTTATATAATAAATTAAAAAACTTTATCCCTAAAAAAGGATAAAGAATTTATTTTCTAATACTTCTTTTTACGTATTTAGCTATTTTTCTATCTGTTATTTCTTCGTTATACCAAATACTTACTATATCTCCTCATTTTAAATCTTCTAGTGTTGCTTCTATATCTTGTTTATCTTCTCATATTTGTTCTTTTTTAACCATAGGAATTCAAACAGGAATCATTACTTTAGTTTCTCATGAAATAGAGTTTGCTATCATTTCTTTTAATGCAATTTTATCAGCATCAGATAAAGAAGCCATATAAGCTTTTTTTTCAGTCTGTTCCATGTCAATTGTTGGATCTTTTGATCTATCTATTTCTGAAATAGTAAACATATTCCCTTCTACAGATTTCACTTTACCATAAAGCTCAGCTTTGTATTCAGGTTGTAAACTAATTATTTCTTGATCTCTAGCTTCTCAAGTAGCAACTGCATTAGTTATAGTATTAGTTGTTACACCAGTAGCATTTTCCTCTACTTCTGCTCCACATGAAGCAAGTAATAAAGCAGCAGCTCAAACGATAAGTATCTTTTTCATAATTTTTAAAATTAAATTAATAAATATAATTATATTTTTATAAGAGAATATACAAGTTTTTTTAAAATCTAATATATTACGATTTAACTATAGTCTAGATTATGTAAGAATTAGGTAAGAAAAATTAGACAAAAAAATAGGGTCTCCGTAAGGAGTCCCTAAGTTTGTTAGCTTTATGCTAAGCTGAGTTTAACGTACTCAACTAGCAACAGCGCCGATACCACCATCTGCAGTCATCATCTTCATACCAGAACCCAGGCCACCTGCATCAATACGGTTGTCAGTAGTATTACCGTCGTTGCCGTCATCAGACCCGGAGCCAGCAGAAATAGTCATAGAGTTATTAGCGAGTGCTGTAGCACCAATTTTTCGATTCGTCTTCATTTTCTTTAATCCTCTTTATTTTCGGATGGGTTTTTACCAATTCTCAAGAACTTTTCATTAATAAATGTTCAAGAGATAGCTATCTCTTTATAGGATTATTTCAAAAAAAGTCAAAAGTTTTTTTGTTAAAAAGTAAATAAACCAGGCATCCTGCCTGGTTTATTATTACAATTAAGTATTCTCCTTTCTCAATTTATATTTATATAAAAGCCTACGTACATATGTTTTATAGTAAGCAATTATCCCTCCTTGTTTTCCAAAAATAGTCAATCTCCAAGATACTAAATATATTTTAGATACTTCAAAGATATATATAGCAAAAGCATAAGATTTAGTTCTTCTTACTCGTACTAGAACTTCTCTTTTTAGTCTACGGAGGAATATTGAAAATTTTCTATACCATCTAAATGTTCTTAAATTTTCTCTCCCATATATAATCAAATTCATACTTATAAAACCTAGAAACATATCTAGTGCTACAAGTGAAAAAGATATAAAAGGATATTCCGTACCAAGATAATACATTACAATCTTGATTCCTCCTTCAATAGATTTACATATTACTAATGATGCAATAGTCCAAAATGCTGATAATTTTTGGACCGTATTAATTATTAGTATCATCTTTATCTTTCTAAAAGGTTTTAAAATCCATTCCTCTATAAAGATAAATGATAATACTATAACTGTCACTACTATTCTCAGAAGTGACATTGCCCCTTTTGTAGCTTCCGACTCGTTATTTAACATTTTAACCTCTTGATAATTTTGTTTGTATTTTTGATTCAAAATAGAATAAATTTAGTTTAAAGAGGAATTTGACAAATGCAAGTTTTTAATTATATTCTGTTTACTGAAATTTTTGATTGAGGTATAATCTTATGATTTTAAAAATCATAAAAATAGGAGGTTTAGTTTTTACTATTGCACTCCTAATTATTGGATTATACCTCTGGTATAATCCTGGTGCACTTGAATATGTTTTAGGAATTATTGCTAGAATTACATTGCTATTAAAGACAAAAATTTTTATTCCAGTAGTTAAAGCATTTCAATTATTTTTTTTCAAAAAAGGAATTGTCTCGTTTGCAAACCTTGCATGGAAAAGAGTCTTAGTTGTATCTTTTTTTGCTCTAATAAAAAGGCTTGCTATTAATAAATTTACAGCCTTTTTTACTAAAAGAGTCGTTAAACCTCTTTTGGTACCTGGAAAAAGATGGTTAAATATGAAATGGGGAGAATTCAAAGACTTCCCTCTCTGGAAAAAAATAGCTAGTTCTATGATTGGTGGTATTATTACAAGTTTTTTCGCATATTTTGCTGGAATCAGCGAACTCATAGCCTTTCTACTTGGGAAAATATCACTTGCAAAGTTCTTGACAGCAATACTTACGCTCTTAGCAAACCTAAAAATATTTTTTGGAGGATTATGGACTAGGTTTATTCAGCCTTATTTAGATATCATTATCATAACAATTGTTATAGGATTGATAGAAAAAATACCATATATCGGGAGAAAAATAAAGTTCTCTAGAATAATGTTCAAATGGAATGCCAGAAGATATAGACGTAAAAAAGACGTAGTTATGGAAAAACATGTGGACAAACACGTCAAAAAAGTTGTTGGAAAGCTTCATAAACATGTTAATAAAAAGATTCTTAAAAAAAAGGAGAAAGAATCTTCAACTGATTAAAAAATCGGCAGGATAGCCGATTTTTTGACGTTTAATTTGTATTATAGATATATATGGCTAAAATATCAAAAATATAAATAATAAAAATATATGGTCGATTTTTGAACAAGAGAAGAATACTTTAAAATTAAATGAAATGATATTTATCTAGAGCATGAGTGCCCTTTTTGTAATAGTGAAGATCAAAAATGACATACTGTTTGGGAATGAAAAAATTGGTATATTCTTCATAATATTTTTCCATATTCTTGAAATGAACAGCACTTAATGGCCGTTCCCTATAAACATAAAAAATATTTTCTTGAATTAGACGAAGATGAGATTTTAGAAATAAAAAGTATTCATCAGTTTATAAAAGATTTTTATTGAGACTCAGAATATTTTTCAAGTACAAGAGAAACAATGGCAAACAGAAGTATGGAGCATTTTCACATGCATTTTTTACCATGAAAATTACAAGGAAAATTTCTGAGAAATATGCTAATGAAACAAGGATTTCCAATAAAAGAAGATTTAGATTAAATATAAATAATATAAAGATAAAAAATAATGTTTGAAGAAATAATAAATAGAGTATTAGCTCACCATGATGACTTTAGTTATGAAGAAGTAGAAGAAATATGTGAAGATTTTTACGAAAGTATTCCTAAAAAAATAAAAGAAGTAACAAAGTTAAAAAGACTAAATAAATATATCATATCTGAATTCGAACTTGAAGAAAAAGAATTCACTTTTGCTTGAAATAGTAAAGAATATTCACTAGAAACAATACCAAAGTATTTATTTGAGTGAAAATCAAAAATAGCTTCCAGTCTAATAAATATAAAAAACCTAAGTAAAAATATAGAGCAGACTTATCTATTTGATGAAGCTAATTTAAAAGTAAATTCTGATGATAGATTAGCTCTTATTTGAAAAAATGGTTCAGGAAAAACTACTCTACTAAAAATGATTATTTGAAAAGATAAGATAAATCATTTAGAAAGTTACAATAGTATGGATTTAGAAAACCTAGATGGAACAATAGACATAATTCCATGATTAAAAATATGATATTTATCTCAAGATTTGTTCTGGAAATCAGAAAAGAATACTCTTAGACAAGAAATGCTTGAATTATATCCTGAAATAAATGAAAAAATAGATAGATTAAATTCTATCAATACTTATGAAGATAAATGGGAAGAAAAAGAGGAAATAAATAAATATTTGATAGAAAATGATTGATTCAAAAAACATGTTCTACAGTTAGAAATACTTAAATACTTTTGATTCACAGATGATCAAATGGATTTAAATGTATTATCTCTTTCATGATGAGAACAAACAAAGGTACAAATAGCAAAATTTTTAATTCAGGAAGTTGATTTACTTATACTAGATGAGCCTACAAATCATTTGGATATTAGTGGTATTATTTTTCTAGAAAAGTTTTGTCAAAACTGGAAAAAAGCAATGATTTCTATTTCTCATGATATCAGATTTATAAATAATAGTTCAACAAAAATAATAGAAATTTCAAATAAAAAAATCAATAATTATCCATGAAATTATGAAGAATATTTAATAGAAAAACAAGCTCGTTTTGATAAAGAAATGAGAGACTTCTCAAATCAAAAAAAAGAAATAGATAAAGAAACTGATTATATAAATAGATTTAGAGCAAATTCAGCCAAAGCTAGTAGTGTACAAAGTAGAATAAAAGCATTAGATAAATTAACAGTATTAACTAAACCTGAAAATGAATCTGTAGTAAAAATGATAAAAGTAAATTCAGATAAAAGGTTACCTGAAATTATTATGAAATTAGAAAATGTAGAAGTATGATATAGCTTTCCAATTGTTACACTACCAGAATATTTAGAGGTTTATAAAAGTGATAAAATCTGAATCATTTGAGAAAATTGAGCAGGTAAAACCACACTATTAAAAACTATACTTTGAGAACTAAAAGCTCTTGATTGAATAGTAGATATCAATGAAACAATAAAAATTGGTTCTTATTCTCAAGTACTGGAAGATTTAGATGTAAATTCTAGTATCATAAAAGAACTTTGAAAAGATTATGAAAATGAAAAAGAAATAAGAACTATACTTTGATGATTACTTATAACATGAGATAAAGTTGATCAAAAAATATCCACGCTATCAGGTTGAGAAAGAGCAAAAGTAGCACTTACAAAAATGCTACTCACAAAACCTCATATTATTGTAATGGATGAACCAACAAATCATCTTGATTTACATTCAAAAGAAGTTATTAAAAAAATGCTAGAATGATTTAATGGTACAACAATAATAGTATCTCATGACAGAGATTTATTAGAATCAGTTAGTAATAAGGTTTGGTTAATAAAAGAAAAGGTATTGGTAGTTTATAATGAAGCTGAAAAATGATTTGAGGAAGTTTTTGGATAGAAAAAGTCTAAGTAAATGGTTATTTACTTAGACTTTTTTTTATTTAATTTAATAAGTTTTTTGGTGCCTATAATTATAGGCACCGATTTTTCTCCTCTCTTTTTATTCACAAATTGGAACACCTGGGCTTTTGTCATCTCCCTTGCAAACTGTTTCAATCTCTCCAACAATTACTTTGGTTCTCTCATATTCATTTTCTGATTTTACAATCTCTGTATAAGCAAGGTAAACATGAAAAGGACCTCCAAGAGAATCCATATTATGGTAATGGGATACTTTGTTGTAAATATGATATGGTAAATAGCTAAATATCAATAAGAACAAAATAAATAACACAAGCATTATCTTAAAGAAATGATTAGCTAAATAGATGTCTAATAAAGTTAGCTTTTTTATATATAACTTCACTTGAAAATTCCTCATAGTTGGTGCATAATTGCGCCTTGAGTATAAATAAACTTTTTTATAAAACAAGTTTAATTTAAAAATTACTTGACTTATTTATTTTTTTATGTATTCTGTACGTATGTGTAATCGACAAACCCTATGGAGGAAACTGATGAACACTACCAAGCCCCTGATTGCGAAATCTATAATTGCAGTCACAACTATGGCAATTGTTGCCATATTCATTTTAGCACAAAACTCAGGCATTACGCTTAATTATGTGCTAAGCAATCAATTTGCTGAGTCTTCTAGCCATATCTTTGGTAATAGTGGGACTCAAATGATAAGTGCCATGTATACGGCGATGTGGATTATTCCACTATTTCTTCTATTTGTTGCTCATGACTTTGTCGTTAAACCGATGAAAAAGCATGTATAACAGATAGCCTGCCCCCCCTAAAAAGGCTGCAATTTGCAGCCTTTTTTTATTATTATAAGCTAACTCTCAAGAATTATATTCTTAACTAATTCTTTAATACTTAATATTTCCATATTATTAACATCACTAATCCTATCATTATTCTCAGGAATAGAATCAGTTGTTATAAGTTTATCTACTCATTTTGATACCGATTTATGGGAACCATTTGGAAATACTCAATGACTAGAGAATGCTTCTACAGATTTTGCTCACAGACTTTTAAGTTTTAAGGAAGTCTCTACTATAGTTCATCCAGTTTGGATTAAATCATCTATAATAATTAAATCTTTTCAGTATGGATCTCATTCTTTTACTTCTATTTGTCTCTTTCCTCAAACTCTCTTTTTTGAGCAAATAACTTTATCATATCTTTCAAACATATTTCAAAATCTTTTAGCAGCTCACTCGTCAGGAAATACTATTGTTTTTCACTCTATATTTTCTTTTAATAATTCAAATGCACTTCCTGATTCTACATTTACTGTTCTTGCATCAAATAAATATTCCTCCACTTCAGCATGGATATCAAGTATGTGTAGATTATTTTTTAGACCTGATTTTCCACTTGGTAAATTAGAAATAATATCGGCAAGACTATGAGCTGTAGCTACTTCCCCTGGTTTTCATACCCTCTCCATTGTTCCTACTGGAAAATATGGCATTATAATATTTAAAGCTGCTACTTTGTAGTCTATAAGTCATTGTAAAAGAGCATAATTTATAAATAAATCTTTGGGATCTGAAAAATCAAGTAGAACTGTTGCTATTTTATTTTTTACATCTTCTTTTTGAATCTGTATGTTTGGCCATCAATCTGGAAAAGTTTCCATTTTTACATTAGCTTTTTCTATTCATAATTCACTGGAAAGTTCTTCTCATAAATAATCAAAATTTGGATGAGTTATTATAGTTTTCATAATCTTTTAATTATATTGTAAAATACTATCTAAGGTATATTTTCATAAATTTTGTCTTTCAGACATATCTTGTAAAACTTGTTCATCAAGAGAAATAGCAAAAACTATATTTTCAATTTCTCATCAAGCTTGTTCTACCAATTTTGCAGCTGCTCACATTGTTCATCAAGTAGCTAATAAATCATCTACTAATGCAATTTTTTGTCATTGTTCTATTGCTCAATTTTGCAACTCTATCTCATCACTTCAATATTCAAGTCAGTACTTGATTCATATAGTTTCTCATGGTAATTTCCCAGCTTTTCTTATCATTACGAATGGTTTATCCAGTAAATTAGCAATTGCTTCACCGAATAAAAATCATCTTGCATCTAATCAGGCTATAATATCAGCTCATCTACACTTTTCTGCCATTTCAAAAATCATATTTTTCATAGCATCTCTGTTTTCTAAAAGTGGAGAAATATCCTTGAAATCAATTCATTCTTTTGGAAAATCTGGGACAGATCTGATATAGTCTTTTAAGTCAATATTTTCAAAATATTTTCATTCTCTAGATTTGAATTTATCAATACTATTTTCTAACATTTCTAGAGCCTTTAAATTTGGATTTGAGAAACTTAAAATATCTGAGATCAATATATTTGTAGATTCTGTAACTGATTCAATAGTTTCCTCTTGCCTAGAATATCTATTTCTATATCATTGAATTTTAGAATTCCAGTCTGACAAATCTATCAATAATTTTGAGGCACTTACTTCTCTATCTTCAGGTTTTTCTAAATTAGGCTCAACTCATAATTGATATGACGCTGATGCTACATTCACAAGTGCATCTCAAGATTCACTATACATTTCCTGAATATCTCCAGCCTCTTTTGCCTCAACTATTTCTCAAATCTCTTGTGTAACCTTATTTAAAACATCATCCAGTTCTACATGTGCCTTAAATTCTATATCTGTATATTCAGACATTAATTCTTCATAATTTTTCATAAAATAATTATTAAAATATAAATTAATTGTTTCTGGAACACTTCTAAGATTAAAAGAAATCAAAAAAAATACCCTGAAATACATTTAAAATGTACAACAAAGTTTGATAAAAATATTTTTACAGCTAATATAAAAGAGAATTGAATATTTTATAAAATATAACTTTTTGTTACAAATATGAAAAAATATATAAATTTATTAAAGAATATTGGTTTTTCTGAAAAGGATTCACTTATTTATCTATCACTTTTGCAAAACTGAAAAAGTTCAATTGCGGATATGACAAGCAATACAAATCTTCATAGAATTGAAATTTATAGACTATTACCAAATTTACTTGAATCTGGTTTCATACTAGTATCACTAAAATGAAAAAGAAAATATTATTCCCCTGTAGATCCATCAAAAATAGAAGAAATATACTTAGAACAACTAAATAATAATAAAAATAGTATCCTAGAACTTTCAGAAATGTATTCAAATATCGAAAAAAAACCCAAAGTCACATATCTAAACTGAGATAAATGAATGAGCTATGTTTTTTCTGACATAGTTAATAGCCTAAAAAAATGAGAGACTTTTTATAGAATCACATCAGAAATAAATACAGAGCAAGTAAATAAACTCTTGCCCAAAAATTATAGAGAAATTAGAGATAAAAAAGACCTTGAAAGATATGTAATAATGTCTGAAAAAGCTGCAAAAGTTAAGAAATGAAGATTAGAGAGAGACTTAGTCACAATACCAGAGAAATACGATGAATTTAGAGATGATGTATATATGAGTATTTATTCAAACAAAGTAGCATATATTGATTTCAAAACAAAATCATCAATAATTATAGAGAACAAACAAATAGCAAAATTCCAAGAAAAAGCTTTTAAATTGTTATTTAAAAGCTTAAAAAGAGAATATTAAATTTAAATTGACAAAACTATTTAATTATTTATAGTCTATATCAGACAAAAATCAAATTGATAGGAGAAAAAGATGAACAATCATCACATATGTCTAATTGTTGCACGTTTCAATAGCTTACTTACAAAAGATGTAAATAAAACTAGTGGTAACGAACAACAAGCAAGAGTAATTGCCACTAATTCTTTGGAGTTGTTAAAATTGGATTTTATCCGTGAAAACTATGGGACCTTAACTACTTCAGAGTTAAATCAAATAACTGAAAAAGCATTATCTGATTCTCTTAAAAAAGATTTAAGAGTGGTCATCGACTTTAACACAGGGTTTCGAACCGGTATTCCCCATAATGTAGGGCCAATTAATATCGCTGGATATCCCGATATCGAGTAAGACAATTACAATTGCAACTTTTTAAAAACACTGATTTTGATCAGTGTTTTTGAATGCGTATATTTTATTTCTTTTTTACTAACAATAAAGATCAAACAAATATAGGAATAAATCATAGTAATTTAACGAAACTAGGTACATCATCTAATATGAAAAAAGAAAGTAGTAAAACTATTATTGGGATTATTGAAAAACTAGTTATTGCTACAAAAGAATTAAGAACTGTTAATGCTCTTATCCATAAAGCCTTTGATGCAAACAAAACTAAAAATCATATTAAAAATATCCATATAAAATTTTGTTTAACAGATTCGATATCAGGGCCTCAAGCAAATGTATAGGCTAGTATACTAGTAACAAATATCATCAAGATATTCCTATTAACTAAAAGAAAAAATGGACTAGCTCACTTCACACTAGCTTGTTTAGTATAATAGTTTCAAATAGTAAAAGTCATAGTTGCTATAATCATTATTAGAGCTCATATATTAATAAAGCTTTCTCATTCATATAAAACAATTGTTCATCATATAAACATTAATATAGCTCATATTATCTGTTTTTTATTATATTCTTCTTTTCATAATAAATTAAAAACTATAAAAGCAAAAAAACTTTGTGTTAATAATAGAATTGCTGCGATCGAAGGTGAAGAATATTTTATTCAGAAAAAATATAATAAACCTCATACTCATAAAAATAAGGCAGACATAAATGTTGGAAATAATAATTCTTTCTTTTTATATTGTTTATATAATTTTTCCTTTAAAAAAACTATAAATCAAAATAATAATGACATTCCTATTGAAAAAGCAACTAACCATAACAATGAAATTGATTCTAATGCAAAATATGTAAATATAGGGAAAAAACCCTCTAAAAGAAGGACTATTCATAATAAGATGTATCAATTTAGATTTTTAAGCATATTTTTAAAAAGGTTTTATAATAATCTAGCTAATAGCTCCCTTACTTTAGTTAGATGTAATTCTACTTCATTTTTAATAAATGTATA
>Ga0209449_1001446_pt1 | contig 12185 bp, 21 predicted proteins | sample SaaInlV_100m_DNA_5_FD_184671 | JGI IMG/M metagenome (GOLD analysis project Ga0209449, IMG submission 184671) | Marine microbial communities from expanding oxygen minimum zones in the Saanich Inlet - Saanich Inlet SI073_LV_200m_DNA (SPAdes) (version 2) | ecosystem: Environmental > Aquatic >...
CGCAAAATGAAGCGCCCCATGATAAGCTTGGTATTGTTTGAATAAACACAACTTATTATGCCGCGCAATGGAAAATACCCCGCTCTAAAAACGCGGAAACTTCAGCAGGCTTATTGTATTGCGAGAAACTACTGCTGTGTTACTCTGTTTTTTTCTGCGATAAAACAAGATAAAGATCAATGGATTTTCCCTTAAAGCCGTATCGGTTCCTTATTATTGACGACTTCGGAAGTTACCGCACCTCATTGGTGACGATGCTGACTGAAGCCGAGGTCTCAACCACTCAAATTGATACCGCAGCCAATGGTGATGATGCACTGAATCTGCTGCGTGAAAATAAATATGACATCATTCTTTGTGACTTCTATATGGGGGAAGGGAAGGATGGTCAGCAGGTATTGGAGGAGAGCCGATCATTAGGGATACTGGGGTATGCCACCGTCTTTATTATGATCACCGCAGAGACTGCACGTGCGATGGTGTTGAGTGTGGTTGAGAATCGTCCAGATGATTACCTTACCAAACCATTCACCCGTTCTGTACTCTCAACCCGGCTGAAGCGGCTGTTGGCAGAGAAGCAGGGGCTAGAGGTGGTAGATGAGGCGTTGGCGCAGAAGAGCCATAAGCGTGCGATCCACTATCTGGATAAAATGATTGAGGAGCGTACTGGTAGTTCGTATGAGTTGTTGCGGATCAAAGCAGATATTTTAGAGAAAAATCGCTATTTTGATGATGCACTCAATATTTATGAGGAGACCTTGGCTCTGCAGCCGCTGCTCTGGGCGCAGTTGGGGCGTGGTCGGATACTGTTTAACCTGAAGCGGTATGAAGAGGCGCTTGTCAGTTTTGAGGCGGTGTTGGAGGAGAATGATGCCCACAATATAGCACGAGACTGGATGGCTCGAGCACTGATGGCGCTAGATCAGGGAGAGCAGGCTCAACAGGTTTTACAAGAAGCGGCTGACCAATCTCCAAGAGTGTTGAAACGGCAGAAATTATTGGCTACGGTGGCACAACAAAATGGTGATCTGGAGTCAGCACAGAGAGCATTTGAGAGTACGGTTCGTCTGGGAGAGCACTCACTGTTTCGGGAGGTTTCTGATTTTACTGGACTGTCTGATGTATTGATGAACCAAAAGGCCTCACAGAAGGCACTGAGCGTTTTAAAAAGAGCCAAAAAGAGCTTTGCGGGTGAGCCTTCTGCTTTGGTAGAGACCTCTCTGCAGGAGAATGCGGCCTATACGCAGCTGGGTAAGCCCAATGAGGCTGCTAAGGCGTTGCAGAAGGCGACTGAGAACTTTGAGAAACGTGATAAGGCGGTTGATGCAGATGTGGCGCTCAAGTTGGCTAGCAAGCTGACTGAAGAGACCCGCAAAATTGAGGGGGAGGCGGACGCCGCAAAAGGGATGATGGCGGAGGCTCTGAGACAGAAGAGTGATAAGAAGCGAGAGCAGAATAAAAACCTGGTGAAAGGAATTTTGGGTGAGGTGACCCAACAGCACCACAATAACAGCGAGATTCAGCAACAGATCGATACCTTGGCAGATCAATCTGATATGAGTGATGAGGAGCGTAAGCAACTTAACTCTGTGCGTCAGGAGGTGCTTAACCTAAATAGCGATGGAGTTTCACTCTATAAGCAAGGAAAGGTGGTTGAGGCCTCGAATATCCTGTTTGAAGCAGCAGAGCGTTTGGCAGGTAATCGGGTAATTAACCTCAATGCAGCTCAAGCCTTGCTGGGGGTCATTATTAAGCAAGGGGTGACTCAAGAGTTGATTAATCAAACCGATGCTTGCTTGAGCCGTATTCCACCAGAGGATCATGATGATAAATATAAGAAGTTACACGATCTGTTTGAAAGGTTTGTTCAAAAGCTGGGGTAGATGGAATGCAGTGGTCTGATCTAGTTGCTAATCAACTTCATGATTTAAAAAATCAGCTGGGTGTATTGATGCAGCAGATCGACTCTACTCAAGCGGAGGACCGGATCCCCTTACAGAAAAGTAGTCGCTTGATCCATGATGATCTAAATAGTTTGTTGATCCTGTTTCGCATGGATGAAAACAGCTTCAAGCTCGACCGTATGGATCTCCCACTGTGTGATGTGCCTGAGGAGGCCGCAGCACGGCATGAGCCTTTGTTGGAGTCATCCGCTATAAAGCTACAGTTAGAGTGTGACCCGGATGCCTACGGCTTTTATGATCGTCCTCTATTGGTTAGTGTTATTGCACATGGTGTACTGAATGCCATCAATGCACGAGCGAAAACAATCCGTCTGCAGGCAAAACTAGAGGGGCAGGGGTGCTGTTTTTGTGTAGATGATGATGGTGTGGGGCTGAATGCTGACACAGAACAGTCAGAGCGTATACCGGGGGCTGGGGTAGGGCTTTTGCTGGGGAAAGAGGTTGTCGCTGCTCACAAAAGAGGAGAGCAGCAGGGCGAATTGACTCTGCAACCTAGTGAGGCGTTAGGAGGCACACAGCTTCGTTTGTGGATACCTTAGTAATGGAGAGCGCTTCAATCAGCTCTCTGCTACGGCGCTCAAGTTGGTCATCATCATAAGGTGTTGCAGGTGAATGGCCCCAGACAGGTGCAGGCCATGCCGGGTCATCGGTAAAGCGAGCGATATGGTGCAGGTGTAGTTGAGGGACTAGGTTTCCAAGTGCTCCAACATTCAGTTTCTCTGGATGGTATAACTCTAACAACACCTGTTGAACCTGATTGGACTCATCGAGCAGTTGTAGCTGTTGCGGCCTCTCTAAATCAATTAATTCACACAAGTTGGGTTGTTGTGGAACCAAAATAATCCAAGGATAGCGGCTGTCGTTAAGTAAAAGCACTAAACTCAGTTGCATCTTTCCAAGAATAGAGCAGTCCTTGTTCAGTTGGGGATGAAGGATCATGATTACTCAGTTATGATTTTTCTTGGGACAGTGAATACCCATAGATGATGCAGCCGATAATCATCAGTGGGGCAAGGAAGATCCAGCATGCAAAGTAGATCACGACACCTACTGTTCCAGAGTGGCTGGCCCAAGCGAGCAGGCCACCCGCTCCAACCAAGAGATAGCGAATAAAGAAAACTGCAACCACCAAAGTAGATATACCTACAATAGCAAGAAGTATGTGAGTCATGAGTGAATAATCTCTATCTGGATTAGCGGGTGAGGACTGTAAGCCTGTTTACCAGTCTACAGAGTAACTCATGAAAGCGCCTCTGTTACTGTCATTGATGTTGCTGTTATTGATTGAAAGACCTTGACTGTTAAATAGCGTAATGTCATCACCACTTAATAGCCGTATCGCTGAACCTGTGACACCAATGACCCCTTCGGGTACTCCAGTGCTCTTGATGTATTCGTTAACAGAGCCTTGTAGCACCTTGATGTTATTACTGGTTGCCTCTCTGTATGCGGAGCTGCTCATTTTATCGTCCACTGGAAGCCAGCGAATACTGTTCTGCTCTCCCAGTCCAGGCAGGACGATATCACCTGCTGCAATAGTAGCTGTTGTACTCAACAACATAACCAAAGAGGGTAGAAATCTATTCATTTCATACTGATGATTGTTACTGTAAGGCTTTATGTCAAGGTATCGAAATGAACGATATTTGCGGATCAAAAAAAATGGGCTGCTGAAATTCAGCAACCCATTGATTGTATGGCTCCCCCGACAAGACTCGAACTTGTGACCCAAGGATTAACAGTTCCTTTCTTTGTTTGAAATTTAAGCACTTTAACTCCCTGTAAAATCATGTTTCATCAGTCGCACATGCGGTTAAGTCGCATGTATTGCTGTCGGTTGACGTTTACCCAATTATACCCTAAAGTCATCATTATTACTCAAAAAAGTAACCCAGAGGTAATCCAGAGGTAATCCAGCCCTATAAGGTAAAAGCTATGGAGAAAAATGAACTCAACTTTACACAATCAAAAATAAAGAGCATTAAGCCACCGCTCCCTAAAGCAGGTGGAAAGGAGACTCGCGTCACCTACCATGATAAGGGACAAACAAAGCTCAGCCTTCGTGTCTCAAGCTCTGGTGCAAAAACGTACTATGTTTCGAAGAAGGATCGATCTGGAAAGCTGAAGAACGTACGGATTGGTAAGTCTGTTGAGTGGACTGTGGATGAAGCTAGAGTTAAGGCTGCAGAGATACTTACTGAAATTAATAGAGGAGCTGATCCAAATGAGGAGAAGCGGAAGGCCAGAGCGAGAAGCCTGACATTACAGGAGTCACTAGATGATTACATCAAAGATCATGAGCTGAAGCCAGTCACAGAGAGGGACTACCGACAGAAAATGAAATGGGGCTTCTCAGATTGGCTGGGAAAACCTGCTTCTGACATTACCGATAACATGGTGCTTGCCAGACACAAGAAGCTGACGAAGAAGGGCAAGACAGCCACCAATGGGGCTTTCAGGCCGCTAAGGGCTGTTCTCAACTACGCAATCACCACAAAGGCTATCTCGCATAACCCTGTGGCAGTGCTCAGCGCAGGGCGTTTATGGCACAAAGAGAGGCGTAGGAATGATCTGATCGAGTCCGGGCAGCTCAAAGAATGGATTGATGCTGTGAACACCATAAGCCCAGAGATGCACCGTACCGCCTTTCTAATGATGCTGTACATGGGATTCAGGATTACTGAGACTTATGCCATAAAATGGGACGATGTAGATCTTGAGAATGAATTGCTGGTGCAGCGTGACACCAAAAATGGCACTGATCATGAGCTACCGATTCCCACCTTGCTTGTCCCCGAAATTGAAGAATTGATGCTGTTGACTGGTGGTAGCTGTTATATGTTCCCAGCCGTTAGACGTGATACCTTCCACGGAAGGCCAAAACGCCAGATTAAGCAGATCAATGATGCTGTGAGTTTTGACTTTAATCCACATATGACTCGTCACACTTTTACGACGATTGCTGAGGCGGTGGGTATCTCGAAAACTATGATTGATCGACTGACCAACCACACGACAACCAATGATGTGACAGGTGGATATATCCACACAGAAATTGAGACATTGCGCGATGCAATCAACAAGATTACCGCCTACATCCAGGCTAAGACCACCGATTCTGGGAAGGTGGTGCAGTTGTATGGGTAAGTGACTCGCCTATTATGGCACTGAGTGCTATATTATAGGGTGTAAATGAAAATATTTAAGGTAAAACAGTTCAGCCAATGGGCAAAAGGTGAGCGCCTTGAAGATGAGGCTCTTACGTTGGCAAGCGCAGAGATTGAGAAAGGTATGGTTGATGCCAGCCTTGGAGGCTGCGTCTACAAAAAGCGGATTCCATTAACTGGACGGGGAAAGAGAGGTGGTGCACGGACCATTGTGGCTTTCAGGCAAGGTGATAATGCCTTCTTCGTTTATGGCTTTGCAAAGAACAAGCGAGCCAATATATCGGCTAAAGAGCTGAAAGCGTTGAAGCTGCTGGCATCAAAACTGCTCAATCTTGATGGAAATGCTCTCAGGAAAGCAATACAGGCAAATGAATTGATAGAGGTGATTAATAATGAATAACTCAATACTCGATATGGTGCACAGCACAGCTGAGGGGCTACATGATGCTGGGGCAATTGATACTCAAACCATGAGGGAGTTCGATGCTCTCTGCCTCCCCCCTATAGAGCACTATACAGCCAATCAGATTAAGCGGATCAGGCTTCAGAACAAAGCGAGTCAGTCCGTGTTTGCGGCATATTTGAACGCCAGCGTCTCCACTATTCAGAAGTGGGAACGAGACCAGAAGAAGCCCAGCGGCCCTTCTCTGAAGCTGCTGAATCTGGTGGCTCATAAAGGGCTGACTGTACTCGGCTGAACCAAACATGCAGAGGGATAGGGTAGCTCCTGAATAGCGGTACCATCACCGCTCTCCCTCTGCATTCTTAATTTTGATGGGTAGCACAGTAGATGGGATGCAATATGTCAGAAAATAACAGTATCTCAGAGGCAGCCTCTTTACAAAAGATATCACTGTTGCCGCAACCTGACCAGCAACGCAAGCTGGATGATAAAGAGAAAAACGAGTTAGACAAATTAATAAATCGAGAGCTTTTGCTTGAGAAGCGCATGGTAGTTGCGGAGGCAGAAAAGCACGGCACCTATGATGAGCAGGAAATAAGCAAAGGAAAGATAGTAATACGCCAGCTGCGGAGGGATAGGCAGGAATATGATTGGCTATTAGGGGGCGGAGGAATTACGGCAGATGATCATCAAAAAAGGCTGGTCGAGATAGATGAGTCAATAAGGGAACAAGTAGAGATACTGGAAGACTTTGGCTATCAAGGCGATGAATTATCATCTATACCAACAGATAAGCAACACTCTCCTGCTAGTAATCAGCTGGATACTGATCGATCAACTGGTTCAACTGCTGTTGAGGGTGGAGAGTTGCCACCTGATGAGAATCTAGCAGAAGAAATGACTGCTCAGTCAAACACAGTGAGTGGCGAAAAAATTATTTCTGACCTTCATAGCCTTTTAAAGGAGTGGATTGAAGATTTCATAAAAGAGCAAGGAAAGAAGCCTAGCGCATTGCAGCTAAGCAATATCGTTGGGGCTAAGTGGCGTTCAGAGAAAGCAAATAGGGTTATTGAGTCGGTTGAGCCTGATAAAGAGGATCATGATTATCTTCGTATTTACCCTTATCGCGGTTCATCACTTGGAAAGAAAAGACTGCAGAACATCCTCGGACGCAAACAATTAGCTAAGTTAGGGGTAAAGATTCCCCCTAGGAATTAATTTTTCCCCGGGGGAACCTCCTTCCCACGGGGAATTTCGGGGGAAAAAATATATGGAGAATGACGTATACCCAATGGCAATATAAAGGTATACAAAATGACAGAAGCAACTCAGATTGACCAATCGGTCGATGCAGTAATCTCTCCGGAGGATGCAGCCAAGCAGTTGGGCTGCACGGTAGGCACTCTCGCCAAATGGCGCTCGACCGGAAAGCACGCAATACCCTTTTTAAAGTACGGCGAGAGTGCAAGAGCGGCTATCCGATATCGCCAAAGTGCAATTGATGCGTTCCTTGTGGCTAGTGAAGTAGGGGGTGCGAGCCAATGAGCATCCACAAAGACAATAGTGCCTACACCGGGGCTGCAACCCCGGCAGAGGCGACGAGAGCAACTGGCAAGCCACATTCGATCTCTCAGTCTAACACGCATCTGCAACTTCGTGAGATCAAAAATGAACCCCGCGTGGATAGTCGTTTGTTGGCTGGTCAACTTGAAAACCAACACGGTAAGATGATGGCTAACATCATCCTGAAATATCAAGAAGATTTTGAGGAGCTGGGAATACTCTCTTTTGAAAAGGGAGAAATCAAAGGAAGAGGACAACCAGAAAAGATTGCACTGCTAAATGAAGACCAGGCTTATCTGTTGCTCACATATAGCCGCAACTCCCTCCGAGTGCGCCGCCTGAAAATCAATTTGGTTAGGGCTTTTAGCCGGTTCAGAGATGCTCAGCAATCCCGCCGTGATTGTCTGCCGTTCAACCATACTCTGCTTGATGTGACCGTTGACCATCAAAACATCTTTCTCTGCAATATTAACCGACTGATAAGTAATGCATTTGATGTTGACCTCAGTAGCAGGAGCAATTTATCAAGTTCTATGCGTTTAAAGATAGCTCACGCCCAAATGCTGGCCGCTGACACTGCTGAGAGGTGTCTTCGGGACGGCCTCGACTACCAGGCGACCAACCAGCGCATTAAAAATCTGGTTTTTGGGCTTGCGGAGGCCGGGATGATTGATGCTCAAGGGAGTGACGCCAATGGTTAGTCGGGTCAAGATGAAAGGACGTGCCACCTCAGGTGGCTTCTTGTCTTTGCCATTTTCAGTGCTCGACTCTGATGCATTCAAGATGCTGACCCCTCAGGGGGTGAAGCTCCTCATTGACGTTTCTCGCCAGTATCGCGGCACCAACAACGGTGATCTAGCAGCCACCATTAAAATGCTGAGGGGTAGAGGGTGGAAGTCATCGTCGACACTGGCAGAGCGTATAGATGAGCTCATTCATTACGGATTAATCGAAAAAACCAGACAGGGCGGGAAGAACCAATGTTCACTTTATGCTGTCACCTGGAAGCCCATTGATGAATGCCGGGGAAAAATGGATGTAAAGGAAACCCGCACCGCCAGCGGAATCTGGAAGGGCCCGAAAAATAAATGGACCCCAAAACGCAGTCGGAAAATTAAAAGTAGTGGTTCGCAGATCGAACTAACTAATTACGACTGTAGCGCAGATCGAACTAATAAGGATGTCGACCCGAGGGAGTTAGTTCGCAGATCGAACCAGTCAGACCCTATTTCACCATTTCGTTATATCGCAGATCGAACACCTTCTTATATATATGCCATACGTAGTAGATCTACCAAGGCACTCCAGTGCAATGATGAAGAGCTTCCACCCAAAGAGAAGGTTCGTGCAGTGATGTGGGGGGCAACCCTGCAATCCATTCACCATAGCAACCGGTTTGCCCCCCACGACAGTGAGGTGAATGCATGACTGAGCAACTCGCACTATTCATTTCTCCTCTCGCCCTGCGCCCATACCCAGTCGCCATATCACTTATTTTTTTCGAAGGAATACCAGCCATGCTCAACAAAACTCAAGCCGCTCAAATTGACCTCCTGCGCAATGCAGCAAAGGAGCACCCAGTTGTTACCCGCCTCCTTTTTGCGCAACTGGACTGCGCAGAAGGAGAAATCCATGAGTAATTTAGCCATCAAAAATAAAACCATGTCATCGACTCAACTGTCGGTGATTCTTCCTTATGCAAGAAAAGAAATAAACAAAAAAGTTCGAGCTATGTTTGGTGAGAAAGTAGCTGGGGAAAAATTTTCCCCAGACTTCGACCCGCAGAATAGGGCGATCGATTACCATCTGCCTGAAAAAGAATCCAAGATGTTTGTGGCAAAGCACGACATTAATTTTCTTGAACAGGTAATCCAATTCTGGATAGACAAAGAGCCTAAAAAAGTACAACTGCTATCTCTAGAGGAGATGACGTTGCAAGTGATCAGTGGGCAGCAGGCAAAAATAGAATCTCAGCAAAAGACAATCGAAGTAAAAAATGACTTAATTATCGCGTCTAATGAAGCCAGTATCAAAGCTGGTGAAATCTTAGTCCGAGATTTCGTCAAGTCAGTTGACTGTATCGAAATTGGCGAGAAACTGTTTTACCAATGGATGAGAGATCGCGGCTATTTATTGAAAGAGAGTCGCCAACCCTACCAACAGTATGTGAATCGCGGGTATTTCACCTGGAGGCCCAGCAAAGAAAAATACGGGGGGAAACCCAGACACACTCTCCTAATTACCCCTCGTGGCAAAGTTTGGTTAACTGATAAATACCTGAAATATCTAAATAACAATCTGGAGGCTGCATAGCAATGTAATAGTGTGTACTATACACACAATGAAAAGCAGAGAGGTAATCAGGCATCTTGAGGCTGATGGTTGGACTATCCACCACATCAAAGGTAGTCACCATCAGTTCAAGCACCTGTCCAAACCCGGCAAGGTCACCGTGCCCCATCCGAAGAAGGACATACCTACTGCGACCCTGAGATCTATATACCGGCAAGCCGGTTGGGAGTGGCCACCATGAAATACCCGATTGTGATTCACAAAGATGACGATAGTGATTACGGCGTAACCGTTCCCGACTTGCCGGGGTGCTTCTCTGCAGGCTTGACCATCGATGAGGCAATTGACGAGGCCAAAGAAGCGATTGAGTGTCATGTTGAGGGGATGCTGATGGATGGTGACCCTATCCCCTCACTGCAGCCGATTGAGTCTCACAAGACTGAATACTCGGGCGGTATCTGGGCGATAGTTGATATTGATCTCTCAAAATTATCTGGCAAGAGCAAGCGGATCAATATCACACTACCGGAAAGAATCCTCACCGTCGTGGATTCAGCAGCATCCCGAGAGGGAGAGTCGCGCTCTGGGTTTCTGACCCGTGCAGCATTGGAGTATATGGAGCATCATCCCGCTGCATAGCAGTCGCAGACCGCCGCACAAGGCTTAGGAGGCGCAAGTACAGGGAGAACAGCCGGAAAACGCCTCACAACCCCAATGCGGCAGTCTGATGGGGGCGTTCTGCCTCCATTGCCCCCCCTAACCAGTGCGGCTACCGTGTTATCAACTGTCTATTTGCTCCATCTTTCACTTGTTCAATGGCATCTTGGAGGCTCAACCCATTGCAGCGCAACCGTGCGACCCGCCGCATAAAACTTCGATAAGATAGCCCTAGCCCGACTGATATTTCTCTAATTGTGTTCATTTGCTCTCTATTTTTCAATTCTGCATTTCTCTGAAATGTAATTTTGGCTGAATTGTAGCGCCGAAAGATCGACTCTGCTTTCTCCAAACGGGCAAGTGAGACCGATAATCATAAGAAACCCAGCGAGTGGCTGCGTGACTGATGTGAGGAATGAGATGGTTATTCAGTTCAGAGTGAATGGTGTGCGCCAGTAGCGGATGCTTACTGAAATTTACTCATCAACTTCCCAAGAGCAATTCCGCAAATCACCCCGACTGTGTTGGCTGCAAAATCAAGCCACTCCCCATACCGATTTACAGATGGTTGTAGCAACTCAATAGCACCACCGTAAGCTATGAAAGATAGCGCAATCAGCAGCCAGTTTTCTGGTTTTTGCAGTGCCGCAGGGAACATGAGAGCAGCATAGGCAATCAGGTGGTGTGTTTTATCACTCCCTGGGACAGAGGGCAGATTTTCAAGCGGCCAAAGAGACAAGGCTGTGATTGTGAAGAGTATGATTACTGTAATAGGTAGCCAGTTATTTCGGGTTAGTGTTAACAGAGAAATCACAACCATCGCCCCACTTGTGATTTGTAGTCTTGGAATCGATCACCAAACTCAGCCTCAAGATACTTCTCTTCCGGTACAGCGATCATTCTATCCAGCACCAGCCATAGCCCAATTGTCGCCAGTAGCAACCATACAGACTGAAACAATATTGTAGTAGCCAGCAGGAGCACCACCAGAGCCAGATACATAGGGTTCCTAGTGAATCGGTAGGGGCCACTCCTCACAATCGTAGAAGTCGGCTCCTTGAGGCTGTGGGTGGTGTTGAGCTTATGGAAGGTGATGATCGCCCAGATGGCTGTCCCGCTGGAGAGCAGTGATATGAGGATTGCTGCAATCCTGTATGGGGTGGAAGCTATAGTGAGGCCATCCCCCAACAGGTAGTCTAGCAACAAACCAATACCCAGAAAGGTGAAGAAGATCCAAGGGGGTCGGGGTAGCTTGATGGGTTGGTGGTTATAGCTGGTCAATATACATCCTGTGATAACTTGTAGCCGTATATGACACTACCGGTCACCATCAATGGAGTGAAGAAGATCCAACAAAGAATGAACACTGCCCAGCCTTTGACTCCAGCGTGGCTCGCCCATGCGATTAAACCTCCAGTGCCTGTCAGGAAGTACCTGAAGAAGAAAACTAACACCACCAATGCAGATGCACCTACTATGGCTAAGATCAGCTGGATCATTGCCTAATTGCACCTAGGTAGACAACTGAAGTGTTGCCAACCATCTCAGTATTGCGCTCAATCCCCTCGGGGACGTGGATAGCTTGGCCTAGTTTCATAGTCTAGCAAACTCAGAATTAACTCCGCATATCTTCGGAGTTAGCTATTTACCTGATCCTTGAGAGACTTCCCAGCCTTGAACGATGGAACACGGGATGCAGCAATCTCAATGGTTTCACCAGTCTGAGGGTTACGCCCCTTGCGTGCTGCTCGTTCTGATATCTTGAAGGTTCCGAAGCCAGGTAACTGGATAGGGTCACCGTTATTCAACGTATCACCTACCAGCGTTGTGAAGGTATCAAGCATTGCCTTTGCATCTTTCTTACTTACCCCGGCACCCTCTGCAATCTGGTCCACCATCTCTGTTTTGTTCATACTGGTTACTCCTGTAGTTGGTATTGATGGCCTGTAGTCTACCAGCACAGAAGACAGCCGCTGAATCTGATTTGGATTCAGTAATGCAGGATCTGCATTTGTTACGTTCCGCTTTATATGAGCCACTTTGTATCGACCTATTTGAGGTGGGATAAACAAAAAAATCCCACACTGCTTAGGGGGTAATAATCTCCTGCTGCAGAGCGGGATAGCTCGGTGCCTTACG
>Ga0209449_1001463_pt1 | contig 12069 bp, 20 predicted proteins | sample SaaInlV_100m_DNA_5_FD_184671 | JGI IMG/M metagenome (GOLD analysis project Ga0209449, IMG submission 184671) | Marine microbial communities from expanding oxygen minimum zones in the Saanich Inlet - Saanich Inlet SI073_LV_200m_DNA (SPAdes) (version 2) | ecosystem: Environmental > Aquatic >...
AAAGAATTAATTTTATTATAACTAAAAAAAACTTAAACTAGACTAAAAAATATAGTAAGTTTAATAAATTTTTAATTGGTATCAAAAATTATACTACTTGTATTTTTATTAATAACTAAACCATTTTTTAATAAAAGATTTATATCAATACCATTTAAGAATTTTTTATTCAAAGTTTCTAATAGTTCTTTCAACATAATAGAATTGTCTTGAACGCATTCTGTTGGTTTATTGGGTCTATTAACTAAATCTTTAACATTATTAAGGTCTAAGTTATTTTCTATCAAATTATCTACATTTATAGGATTAAGTTGTCCAACAACTTTTTTAAGATTCTTATATTTATCTTCTAATATTCTGTATTTTTCATGTTCTACTTTGATATAAGTTTTGATTCTTTCATCTTCAATACCTTCAAAAAAAGAAATTTCATTAGTTGAGTTATCTATTACTTTTATATTCTTTACTCCTGAATTTGATATATTTAACAAGATTTTTTTTATTGTAGAATTAAATTTTGAAGTTCAGTGAAGTTTAATTTTGGAAGTTCTTCAATAGAAGTTATTTTTTTGTTAGTCATAATTTTTCCTTTTATATTAATAGTATGATTAATATACTATTAATTATATAAAAAGTCAATTAAATTGTATTTAAGTTAAATTAGTATTTGTTCTAACAAGAACAAATACCACCTGCCATCCAATACTTATTAGTTTTTCCACCTTTTTTAGAAATTAATAAGTCTAATTTTTGTTGTTCTTTAGAGATTTTTTCTTCAATTTTCTTAACTCTTTTTTTGTCTGTTTCACTATAAAATGAAGTTCCACAACAAGAACAACTTGTTCTTTTAATTTGATTCTTTTGAAATCTTGTTTTGCATTTTGGACAAGATTTAGTTAGACTTTTTTGACTATATAATTTAGATAACCAATTAACACCATATTTAGTTAATTCTCTTTCAATATCTCTTACTTTTTGTCTTTGTATATCAATTCTTTTGTTTTGTGTTTCTGTACCTTGTTTTTCAACAACATTGACAATTGAAAGCGGTCCCCATTTGTCATTGTTTTCACAAATCCATTCATATGCTATATTTGTTGAAGCAAAAGTTTTATTTTCATATTTATGACCATCTTTAACCGAAAAACTTCCACTATAAGACCAACCATCTTCCATTCCATCTTGTTGTCTATCATTTTCAATTTGTTGTTCTAATTGTTTTCTAGTAAGTTTTCCGTTGTAAGTTCTGATACATTCTGTTCCACCCATTTTGTTTGCCTTTATTTTATTGTTTATTTTTGTTAGAAAGAAAAACCATATCTCTTTCTTTTCTTGATATAATTATATACTCATTAACCTTAAAAATAGGTTAAATAAATCTATATTACAAAAATAAGGTTTCTTAATATGAGTGGTCAACCTTGATTGTTTATACAAAGAAAATTATTTAAAATCATACTCTTTTTGAAATCAAAAGAAGAATTAATATTACCTAATTGTGTAATTTCATATAAAAAATTGGTTTTTTCAATAGTATCATCAAATCCAAATTTAAGACCATCAGAAAACAATGAGTTACCAATAAGAAAAAATGTAATTTTAACTTGTTCAGTAGTAGGTTGGAAATTAAAATATTCATATATTGCATCAAAAAATGGATAAATTTCTTCATCATTTTCCATAGAATCCCAAAATGTTTTTTTAAGTAATACTAAACGATTCTCCTCTTTTGATTTATATTCTTTATTATTATCCTTTATTTGTTGTTTTTTATAAGTTTTAGATATATAAATAACCACTCCATTAATAGTGGTTTTTTAGTTAAGTCTTTATAATAATTATTAAATATTAAAAAAAAATTTTATTTTATCTAAAAATGTTGGTTGTCTTAACAAAATATATCTATTAGAATATAACACTTCTTCACCATTTACATCTGGACCATCATTAATAATATCCCCAAACCCAGAGTGAGAAACTATTTTTCCATCCCAAATATCTCCTACTTGAGGCAGGTAGTTTTTATTTAATAAAACTCTGTCCTCTTTACCTTTAGTATCGTCTTGAATTATAACTTGAACAAAATCTGAATCTAAATATTTTTCAGATTGAAAAGAGTTCTCTGTCACTTCTTTATAAAATACTTGTTCTCCAAATATTTGTGTAAAAAGTTGATCAAAATACAATAATCCTTTTGATTTTGGCTCTAAAGGGAAGTAAGTAGAAAATTCATTTTTATCAGCCCAAAAATCAACTCTATAAGTATGTTCATCATTTCCATCAAAATAAGAACCTTTTAAATCTAAAGTAATTACTTTTGATTTGTTAGTTCCCCAATCAATAATATTACCAAAATCAAGATTAAGACTATTAATCTGATTAGGAGTTTGTTCAATATCATTTATTTCAAATAACTTATAAAATAACATTTTAAATTCTTGTTTGAAAATAACTTGTCTTGGGAGGGTTTTTGTTTTAAATGCTATATATTTTTCAAACTCATTTTCATTGTCAAAAATCAAAGTGTTTTCAGTATCAAGGTTTTCTTTACCTAAGATAGAAGATATTAAGTTGTCAGATTCATATTTAGAAATATTTTGTTGAAATATTATTTCAACATTATTATCATTGAGTACTTTTAAATAACAAGTTTTAAAAGTATTGTCAATATTTTCTAAAGAGGCTAATTTAATAATTTTCATAATCAATCCTATTTTAAATTAATTTTGTATCTTCAAAATCAATATCAAACATATCAGCGACTTGACATCTTGCATCAATAGAATCTTTAGCTAGTTCTTCAATAATTTCTCCTGTTGAAATAATTCTTACTCTAAAAGTTATGTATTTACTCATTTTTAATCCTTTTTTGTTAATTTAATTATACTAATATATTACTTAAAGTTAGGTTAATTACTTACTTTAACTTTATTTAAAAATACATAAATATTATCTTTATATTTATATTTGTGTTGATATTTTTTATTTCCTGTTCTTGTGAAATAATTTTCATCATATTGTTGCATTAGGTTATTGATGTGGTTTTCTAACCAATGAATCATAGAAGAAGAACTTTGAGGCACACAAATACCATCAAAACAACCGAGTTCTTTAATATCGTTATATGTCAAATCTTTAACATTAACAACTCTAACATCAGAAACTTCTATACTAAAACGACTTTGTTCTTTTGTCATTTCTGAAGCTGGTTGTTTATGTTTGTATCTTCTATAATTAACTGCATATGGTAGATAATGTTTATCTATTCTTGTAGGTACTCCTATAGTAAAATCACTAGAGGTATTACCATAAAATTCTTCCTTAACAAACACATCTTTATCTCCAGCTTGTAGTGGCGAAGCGTATTTAATAAACTCTGGTATGTATTCATTGGTAAAATAACCACTTATATGCTCGTCATCAGGCGTTTTAGTTTCATAACTAATCATATCTTCTCTTATTTCTAAGTCAATAAATTTATTTATATCTATAGGTACTATAAGGGATGTGCTTCCATTCATCAAACTTTCTATTTGGCTTTTACCCAACTCTATTCCTTTACTCATATTACACCCCGTTTAGTTTATGGTCAAGTTTGTTTTGAATAACATATTTGTTGTAAACTATCCCACCCTCTTTACCTGTTTTGGATTTTATAATGTTTCCACATTCACAATTTTTCATATTTCTTCCTTTGTATTGGTATTATAACACAATACAACTTATAGCACCCTTTATACTAGCACCATCTTGTAGTGCTTTGATTGTTAATTGTAGTAACTCTATTGATTTGTACATTGTTTAACCTTGTTATTTATAATTATATATATTATGTTACTTAAAGTTAAGTTAAGTTCGTTATTGTTATAATAAAATATATAAATAACAAGGTTAAATAATGTTGGTATGTGATTTAAGTGTAAACAGAGAAGAATTACTAGATGGCTTGTCTTTAGTAAGAATAAAACCAAAATCAAGAGTAAAAAAGGGAGAAGTTTGTACTTATAGTCTTTTAAAAATAGATAAAATTGGTAAAACTGAAGAATTAAATATTAAATTAGATTATAAATATGGAGAAGCATTAGATTTAATAGATTATACTTATAATAATAATGTTATAAAAAGTAAACCAATAAAAAAGTTAAGAAAAAAAGATATTATATATTTAGATATTTCAATAAATAGAAAAAAATATATATATCATTTTGCAATAAAAAAAGAACAACTTTTCTTCATACCTTTATATAGTGGTTTTGAAGAAAACATATTAATAAAAAAAGATTTTAAAATATCAAATAGTTTAATAAAAGATATTATAATAGCTGCAAACGATAGTAAAATAAAATTTAATGAATTAAATGAATATAAGAGATTAGTTTTATAGTTTATATGACAATATAATATTAGATAGAAAGGTCTCTAATAAAGTTGGAAATACTTTAATAATTGCTGGAGATTTAGGACATTATAATAGTCAAAATATAAAAGTAATTGACTGGTTAAAACAAAGGTATTATGAAAATATTGTATTAGTACTGGGAAATCATGAATATTTTTTAGTAAATAAAAAAATGATAGAAAAGTATGGAAGTAATTCTTTAAACAAAATAAAAGAGTATAAAGAAATGCTTTCCAAAAAGGACGGTGTATATTTATTAGATGGTCAGGTAATTGAAATAGATGGAGTTAAAATAGGAGGATCTATGGGTTGGTATAGTTCTGCGTATTTAAAACATATGTACCCATATAAATCAATATCAAAAAGGTCATTAAATCATCAATGGAGAAATTCAATGGTAGATAATAAATATATATATGGATTGGAAGATTATGATGGGTTTTATGCTGAAGAGTATAAAAAGTTAAATAATATAAAAGATAAATGTGATATTATGGTTACACATATGAATCCTTCTTTTTTAGAGAATAATTTATCAGAAAGATTTAAAGGGAATCAAGGAAATACATTTTATTGTTTTAATGGCCATAATCTAATGAAAGAGGGTATAATGAAATATTGGGTATATGGACATACTCATGATGACAAAGAATATGAATATGAAAAAGTAAATTGTATATGTAATCCAATGGGAAGTCCAGAAGAAAGTCAAATGGGAAGAAATGTAATTATTAAACAAATTAAGATTGTATAGTTCCTTTAATTTCATTAATTCTACCAATTAGATTAAAGAGATTAGAAGAGTAAAAAGCAGAAATATTCCAACATTGATATTCAACAATAAAAATCCCTTTGTCTGTTTCTGCAAGATCCATAACAAATATATCAGTAGGATTATATAATTTTGCATATTCTTTAGCAGTATCCATAATATAATCTGGAACAAAAGGGTCTTCTGAATAATTATAATTCCAAGAATATCTTGAAGCTCCTAATATTTCATCATTATGAATAAAAAATCTATATTCATAAAAGATTTTTTTTAAAGGGGCAATAAGAATTTGTTCATTTTCAACTTTAGACAAACTCCCACCTGTTCGATAAATGTAATTATTTAAAGTTTCATTAGCGAAAATTGTTCCTCCATTAAAAGATTTTATATCTTTTGATGGTTTAACAAACATATCATTTTCAAAAACGAAATCTTTAATTTCATTAAATGAAAAATATTGAGCATCATTATTGAGAAGTGGTAAGTCCAGGGTTTTGTAATGATTTTGATCAAATAAGTTGATATCATAATCTACACTTGATTTTAAAGATTGAGGTAGTTGATTAAGCATTCTAAGAAAAGAAACTCCCCCAATAGTAATTAAATTATGGTTTAAATTGTTATCAATGTCAGTAATAGTATTTGATTTACTAATAGTTTTAAAAGTTTCATATTTAATATCTAGTTTTTTAAAAACATTAAAAATGTTTGTTAATGTTTTTAGCTCCATACCATTAATTTGTACTAAAAAATTATTATGTTTCATTATCATTACTTTTATTAGTATATTTTTATTTTAAATTTTTTGGATTAAAGCTGAGTATATAAACATATTAACTTCATCTTCAGGATTATCAACATAAAAGTCAAATGTGTCATCAAGAGAATAAGCATCAGCACAATCAATATAAGAAACTTCTTGACCTTTTGGATTAAATAAAACTGGATTTAAATAAGTATCTCCTCCTTCTGAAGTTTCAGAAACTACATTAATTTTTGCATAAAATCCATCTTCAAATTTAATAATGAAAAAACAAGAGTCAATATCTTCAATGAAAATACTTTTATTAATTCCTTCATTTACTTTGTCAATAAGTTTTCCATCAATAGAAATATTAGCTTCTTTATGTAATTTGTTAGTCATTAAAAACCTTTCTTTTTATATGTTGTAATTATACCTATATAAACCTTAAAAGCTATTTAAATGGGGCAGAATGAAGAAAAATCAACCTCCTATTTCATAAAAGTAACTTTACAAAATAAAAGCTTGAAAAATTGCACTATAGCTTTGTTCTCTCCTAGGTTTTGTTAGACAATTGCCAGCTAATGTTTACTTGCAATAAATAGTTTAAAATCTTTCTTTTAAATATTTAATTAAACTATCTATATTTTGAATTGATATATGATTTTTTTTTAATTTTAACTTATTGCCAATTAGATATATATGATTAGCTATATCAAACATTGGTAAATCATTATTACTATCTCCAAAAGCATGAATATCTACTAGTGTCTGATTTAAATTTTGTAATTCTAAATATTTTAAAACAGCTTCTTTTTTATTTATATATGCAGGTAGAATTTCAACACTATCACTATGTTTATAGATTATTATATTTTCATCTATAAAATTTAATATATAATTATATATATCATCTATTAATTCTATACTTTTTGGAAATATCGTTAGATTGATTTCATTAGGTTGAAACCAAATATTATCACCATGTCTTTTTATTAAATTACTTTTTATTTCACTAAATTGTAAATTTAATTTATTTTCTAAACTATATTTATAATATATTTCAGGTGGAAAATTTGATCCAATACTTATTGTTGCTCCATTTTCACCTATTACTGATATTTTATTTATATATTCAACTTGTCTTAACATACCATATATGTAACATGATGGTTTTCCTGATACAAAAACAATATAATATTTTAAAGATAGCTTCTGTAGTTCCTTTACTAACTTATCAGGTATCCTTTTGTTTCTGTACGCAATAGTATCATCTATATCAAATAATAATACTTTATTCATATAAACTCCTTTTAGATGTTATATACAATAACAATATATCCATTAAAAGGAACTTAAAAAGAAGAAAGTTATTCAATCCGTTTAGATATTAATTAAAAAAATCAAATACTTTAATTTAATTTTTATTATCTAATCATTCTTAAATAAAATTTTTATTTTAAAATATTTCTTTTCTTTTGAAGAACTTATTTTTATTTTCCAATTATTTTCTTCACTTATTTTTTTTACTATATTTAACCCTATTCCAAACCCACCTTCAATTTTATTTCTTCTTTCGTATCTATCTGTGATTTTTTTTATTTCTTTGTCTTCCAATCCTTCAGAAGTATTTTTAATTGTTAAATATTCATTTGTTACTATTATTTTTATTTTTCCTTTTTCTATATTATATTTTATAGCATTAGTAATTAAATTGTCAAATAATTTTGAAAATTCATATTCATTTACTTTCTTATTTGTTTTTATTTGTTTTTCAACTTTTAGGTTTTTTGTTTTTAGATGTAACTGAAAAAATAATATTCTTTTTTTTATTAACTCTTTTAATTCTATTTTTTTTTCTATCCTTCTATCTTTAAAAAACAAATAAGTTAAGTCTTCATAAATATTTGTAATTGTTTTTGATGCTATTTCTATTCTTTCCAATTCTTTACTTTTTATTTCTTCTTCTTTTAAAATTTCAATATTTGAAGTAATAACATTTATAGGTGTATTTAATTCATGTGTTGTATCTTTAATAAAATTATCCATTTTTACAATTGCATCTTTCATTGGTCTAATTAAAAGTTTAATTAAAAAGAAACCCATTATTAAAAAAAACAACAATAACAGTAACATATAAATCATACTTTGTTTTAAAATATCATTTTTAATTTTTTTTACTTGACTTTCATTTATTTCAAAAACTAAAAATTGACTTCTTTTATAATTCCAATTATAATCTTTTAAATATTTTATTTTTCCTTGTTCTGTAACTGAAATATCTTCCAATCTTTTTCTTTGTTTTTTATTTTTAGGATCTATTATATTATATTCATTATCATACATAGATAACATATAAATATTATTTTCTTTTGGTTTTAGTTTTTTTGTTATTAACGTTGTTACTTCTTCTATATATTTATATTTTTTATTTTCTATTTCTTTTAATTCTTTATTTAATTCTGAATTGTAATATGTTGTTCCAATAAAATATATATTGATTGTTATTAATAGAATGTATGTAAATGAAAATCTTAAGATTGTTTGTTTTTCATTAGAAGAAAAATTAAAATATTTTTTTTGTATCATGTTTCTATCTTATACCCTACTGATTTTTTACTTACTATTTTTTCTTTTCCTATTATTTTTCTTAAGTTTTTTATATATGTTCTTAATGAAGTCTCACTATGGTCCTCATCATAACCCCAAAGTTCTTCATATATTTTTTCTTTTGTTACTATTGTATTTCTTTCTTTTATTAATATTTTTAATAACAAACTTTCTTTTTGATTTATTTGAATTATCTTTCCATTTTTTTTTAATTCATTATTTTTTAAATCAAAAAATATTTCTTTTGTAATCTCAATTTTTTCTTCTTGTTTATGAAAAAAATTTCTTTTTATTATTGTTTCTATTCTAAGATATAATTCTTTTAATTCAAATGGTTTCTTAATATAATCATCACAACCATTTTTAAAACCTTGTTCTATATTTTCTATATCATTTAATGATGTTAACATTATTACTGGTGTATATATTTTTTCATCTCTAATTTCTTTTAGAATATCTAAACCATTTATTTCTGGAACATTAATATCTAACAATAGCAAATCATATTTTTCATTATATATTTTATCTAATGCTATTGAACCATTAAAAACTTGATTAACTTGATATTTTTTTTTCTCAAGATAATATTTTACTGTGTCACTTAATTCTTTATTATCTTCCATTAATAATATTCTAATCATTCTACATTCCTTTACAATAAGTATATCAAAAATACACTTAACTTATGCTTACATATTTTATTTATATTTTTTATTTAAATGGTCTTCTACTATTTCATTTGTCTTTATTATTACTTCTATTGTAAACCATTCTTCATTATGAAAACTATAGTAAGGTATTATTGCTTCAAAATCCCATTCTTGTATTTTTAAAAAATATTCTTCCTGTAACAATATATCTGAAACTTTTTTTAGAATTTTTTTATTATATTCTTTTTTCATTGATAGTTTATATTCTGTTTGGTTAAATATTTCTTTTTCCATCACATTTAGATATTTTATTTTTTCTCTTAAAAAATGTTCTTCTATTTTTTTTGGTGACACTTCTATTTCTAAATTTGATTTTTTTAATATTTTATACATTTAATTTCTTTTTTAATTTAATTATAAAATAAAACTATTATTTTCTTTTTCTTTTTTTTTATGTCTTTTTATTATTCTTGGATTTAGTCTTCCACCTTTTATCTTCACTTAAAAAAAACTATTAACTTTTTTTCTCATTCCAACCTACTTAAGACTCCAACATAAATCTTTGTCAAGAAAAAAAAACATTCTACTTAAGTTTTTTTTAAGTGAAGATATGATACACAAGATAATAAAGTGAAGATATATATTATTTTAACTTTTTAAAATACTATTTTGTATTAAAAATGTTTTTTTTATTCACTAAAATGATTATAATATTAAAAAAAATGGAGAAAAAATTATGTATAAAAAAATTATATTAAGTTTATTTATATTAACTAATTTAGTTGCTGTTGATAAAATTAATTTAATAAATTCACAAAAAAAAGATCATATAAAAGGTATTGATTTTGTTAAACCTTCTCACTATTATATGATACAAGATAAAGAAAGTTTAGAATACAATACAAAAGTTAGAGATTATCATTCTCTTAAAATGGAACAATCAATCATAAAAAATATTATTTATAAATTTGATTTATTAGAAAAATCTCTTAAGAATTTTGAAGAATACAAACAAATTAATAAAATAAAACATAATTTTATTAACAAGTATTTAGTAAAACAATCTGATTTATTAGATATTAATGATAACTTAAATGAGGTTTTAAACCATTAATGTATTTAGTAGAAGATAATATAACTTTAATAATTAATATTAATACTAAAGAATTATATTTAAGATTAACTGATAATATTGATACTAAAAATGAAAAGTCTTTAATTAATTTAAGAAGGGTTGAGATATCATTTCAACATTCAGAAATAGAAAACTTGAAGGAATATCTTATTAAAACATATATTATTAATGATTCATTTGATCCAAATAATTTCATTACTTTAACTTCTGAAGATGCAATGGACTATGTATCTTTTCTTAACAGTATAAAAGAAATTAAAGAAAATACACACTTAATAGATGCAGAATTGATAGAAGATTTTAATAGATTTAAATCGAATATCAATTCTTCCTTTTTACAAAAAAAATAAAAATAAGGATAAAAAATGTCAAATACATTCTGGGATGCATTCAAACAAGAGAACTCAAAAGTTTTTGGTGAATTGTTAAGTGGTAAAATACCATTGAATTATTCTAATGATAAATCTAATATAAATTCATTAAAAAAAGAGTTAGACACTATTGAATATATCAAGGTTGATTTAAATTTACTTCAAGGCGGAAAAAGTGGAAAATTCTCTTTTTTGTTCACTTCTGCTACTGCTTTGAATATAGAATTTTACATGTTGCAGGGTTTCCAAGAGGTTCCAGAGAACCATGATATTACAGAAAGTTCTCTAGATGCTTCAAAAGAATTTGTACAAAATATTACTGATAATCTATATTCATACCTAACTACAAGTGATTTAGGTATCTTTGAATTTGAATTATTGAACGTTGAAACCCTAGGTTCAAAAGATGATTTAGACATTGAAGAGTATTTGTTTTTTACTTCTTTTGTATTTGAATCACAAGAATTTGAGCACTATTCTAATAATGATTTTTATATTCTTTTAGACCCATACACTTCTAACATCATTGACCCTACATTAGAAGAATATGTAGAAGAAGAAGAAGATGAGGAAGAAGTTTCTTCTGGTGGTGGAGGAGGAGATGATGAACAAGAAAATATAGTTGTTTCTATATCTGACTGTATGAATCAGAAAAAATTGTATTTAGAAGAGATACAAAATATTAAATTATTATTAAATATTGAACTAAAACTAATGATTATACTTGGAACAAAAAGAGTATTATTAAGGGATGTTGTAAACTTCAAACCCGGTTCTTTAATTGAATTAGAACAAAAAGTTGATACACCTTTAGATATTTGGATTAATAATGCAAAAATAGGTGAAGGTGAAATTGTTGTTATTGATAGTGATTTTGGAATACAAATAACAAAAATTTCAAGCGTTGTAGATAGACTATCTAAAATTAAATATAAGGTATCTGAATAATATTATTTTTATTTTATAGTAATCTTTTTATTATTAATATAATAAAAGTATTACTATATTTGGTGAATAATGAAAGAAGAACAATTAAATATTGAAATAAACCATACATTTTCTTTCAATATAACTCTCTTAGACAATGAAGGTTTTTTATTAATTTATAGAGAACAAAATAATCAAAACAACACAAATTTTTTAAAAAACATTGATGCATTAATATTGTATGAAAAAAAATATTCAATTAGAAATAATTTTAATAATGACTTGATTGGTTTGATTGGAAAGTCTAAGGAACAAAAAGAAATATTTCTTTTTAATCCTACATTTTCTGAATTATACTTTGAAAGTATAATAGATATAATTAATAATTAAATTATACATATTAAATATAATTAACTAAACTTAATTGTTGTATTTGAGCAATAACTTGGTACAAAGCTTGTAA
>Ga0209449_1001484_pt1 | contig 11947 bp, 10 predicted proteins | sample SaaInlV_100m_DNA_5_FD_184671 | JGI IMG/M metagenome (GOLD analysis project Ga0209449, IMG submission 184671) | Marine microbial communities from expanding oxygen minimum zones in the Saanich Inlet - Saanich Inlet SI073_LV_200m_DNA (SPAdes) (version 2) | ecosystem: Environmental > Aquatic >...
CCCTTTTCATTTTATTATTTTTTACTATTATGATAATGGAAAGCTATCACGTCTTCCTGATTTTATAACACTCATTGAATCACTGCCAACATTCATCAATAAATCCAAAGTTGAAGCATATGGTAGAAATGGTGAAAAACACTGCTTATACACTGGATGCAAAAAATTATGGAATTCTATCTCCATATCAGCTTCTGCAAACAACCCTCTATCTTTATTAAGGTATTCAAATGCCCCATGTGGAGATAAATAATGACTAGCCTCTACTTTTTTACAAAGATTTAATACATGTTGACTTTTATTACCAGTTGTATTTAGATCGCTAGCAAGTAATAATTTTTTATCTATTCCTAAATTCTCAAGAAACCAATAAATTATCTCAATATTGATATCTACCAACTTATTACTATTCATTGCTAAAGTCAATTTTTCACAAAAAGATTCGTAATATAAATTAAAAAAATTTGCATTCGAATAATTTTGCTTTATAGTTTTCAACATTTTTTTTAAAAAATGTGTTTCAGAAATTTTAGCTTCTGATATTAACTGCCCCATCATCCCAGAAGTTGCAACGGGCAAGGTTAAATATTGCAAACCATCGGGAGTACGTATCCTGTTTCTTTGCTGCCAAGATTGTTTAGAAAACGCAACATCATCTAAAATTATTACGGTATCTGCCTGATCAATTAAATCAAACCAACCTATCCATGGCATAAAGGTTGGTTGCATAATTGACGTTCGATTAATAATACTCAAAACTAAAATGTTCCATACAAAATAAAATCATGGTTATTAATTAACTCACCATTTTCAATATTTTCATATGTAGTATTCAGTATTACTATATTATTCAACTTACCAATATACTGACTAACCAAGTTTTTCATCTCATTTGGGTTATAAAATATATTCAAAAGACCATACTCGCCAGTTTCATGCCTATCTATAATAAAACCATTATGCTCCACATTATCACCCTTCCCAAAACGCCAATCATCCGGCGTCCTACCACTGATAAATAATACACATTTTGGGGTTATAAACTTCTTTAACTCACCTAGCACATCAATCATACTTTGTCTATTGATATAGTAAAGTACATTTGCACATAAAATAAAATCAAATTTACCTGACAACGAAGGGGGGAGGCCTTTGGATAGATCATATTGAATAATGTGATCATCATCCAAACATTCTAAATTATGGTTTGCATATTTAATTTGTTCATCACTATAATCCACTCCAAAAACATCCCAACCATAACTTTTAAATAAAGATAAATTATTTCCACTACCACAACCTAATTCCAATACTCTGCCAGGTTTTTTGTGTAGACCGAGTTTAAAAAATGTGCGAATTAAATAAATATCAGGATACTTCATCCCTTTAATGTTTTTTATATCTATGTTTAACCTTTTAGATATTTATTTATTAAATCAACCGTTTTACATGCATCATCTTCTGAAAACCTAAAGTCATTAAATAGATTTATCACTTTAAAATAAACCTTATTTGCATTTGATACGGTATCTTCTTTATATCCATAAATTAGACCTATATCTGCATAATGAGAACTTGCAAATAAATCTGAATTAAAAATTTTTTCTATAAGATATTTTTTATTATCTACAAAAATAGAGAATCTCCAGTTCCAAAACATTTCATTGGATTGAATATCATCATCTAGGCCGACACTATATATATTATTAATTAATTTCTTATGCTCATTAATTTTTAATAACTCATATTTAACACGTTCAGTATACTTATTAAAGTCATCATACAAACATACATCACTACCGAGCCAGTCGTTATCTATATACTCAAACTTCTCATTCTTTAAGATTGAATTACTTAAACTATTTGTAAGTTTTTTTAAATCATTATTATTAAATGGAATATTTTCCTTACAGAGTAAATATTCATCCCTTAAAAATCCAAATCCACCCCATCCAATGTCTACATATTTAGAATATCCAGTGCTGAATATAGCAAGATCAGATAAAGACTTATTAAAATCATAGTCAAAATCTGGAATTTTTAAACAACAATCATCAATCAAAAATATATTTTTATTTATGTTTTTGATCGTTTTAAATGTCTCTAATGGCTCGTACTCAGTTCCATAAGTTTTTACAAATAAAATACCTTTAATGTTTTTGTCTTCTATTACCCTTCTTATTAATAATGTTTCGTCAATACACAATGTCTCTAATGATATATCGACAAAATCGAATCTAACCCCTGCCTTTAAGAAAACTGCAGGAACTATTGGGCATACATTTAATGGTATTAAAAATACACTATTTTTTTTTAAAAAACCAGATTTTTTTAGAGAGAACAATACATTGTATAAAATTACTGAAGCTCTTGTCTCAAATAGGATCATTAAATACGTTTCAGTATGGTACCTGCCAATAAATTAGCGCCATTTTTACCAATAAATCTCGCTCCATTGTCACTCATTCTTTTTCTTTCTATTTTACTTTGCAAGTGAATAATTTCTTTATATACATTTTTTATAATTTCTTTATCGCAATACCATCCAGCATTTTTTAAAAATCCAGCTTTTTCCCAGCCATTTGTATCATGCATTGCATTTTCAACTAGAATTATAGCGATAGTAGGAATTCCAACTTTCGCCAACTCGTATAATGTTTGACCTCCACTTGCAATTGCAATATCACTTTCATTCATTATTTTTACCATTGTATGTGCACTTGCATCAAAAACAAAGCTTGTGTTTTCATCTGAAAAACTCTTGATATAGTTAATATTGTAACAACCGCCACCAATAACCACCTTCTTTCTTACTTTTGGGTAATAATCTACTAGCATATTTAGTATTCTTGGTGTCATATTTCTAATATCACTACCACCAAAAGTTATCATTATTTGACTTATAGTATCATTAATAATGAATTTGGTGTAATTACCATAAAATGCACTCCTTAGTGGCGTGTACTTACTACCCAATAAATAAGTAACCTTAGATTTTCTTTCACTTAATTTAAAGCTACTTTCTCTATTTATAGTCCAGTCCAAAATAAAACCACTATTAATTATATTCCTCTGCTCATCATCGTCAATATGTATAACAACAGTATCTAGTTTTGAAATATTTATGATTTTCTTATTAGAAACCTGTATGGAGTCTATCAAAACTAACAAACTATCTTTTACTAATAACTCTATTTTATTAAAACCGTCTATCCAGTTATAAATACTGTACTTAAAATCACTTAATAAACTCTTTACAGAGTTATCGCCATGCACTATAAAATTAATATTAACACCTTTACTTTGAAATGCATTAGCAATTGATATGCATCTAGTAATATGGCCAAAACCATTTTCCCTCCCCCCTTCTGTTAATATAATCATATCTTTCTTTGGAGGCATTGCAATCAATTATTAATTTAACCGTTTAAATCCACTATGACAAACAGGGCCATCAAGAAGAGAATCAACACTTTTTCCATCTTCACAATCTCTAACCAATGAAAAGCATTCATCTAAAGCTTCTATGTATGATTTAATAATTTTTTCACTGTGTGACACACTAGCAAACAGCAAAGGGGTTGATAAAAAACCTTTTTTAAGCATTTCTTGAGTAACTAATGTTTTATACTTTATATTATCATCACTAACAAATGAGTAGGATTGAACTGCTGGTAATCCAGAAATATTCATATCAAGGCTGTATTTATCACCTAGCCCCTTCCAAAGTCCTCCTATATTTTCTCCTATTTTAGTAATCTTATCCCAGGATTTTGTACGACTCATAACCTCAATAGTCTTTAATGCTGCAGCTGATCCAATTCGCTCTGTCCAAAATGTAGAGCTAATGAATGTCTGCTGTGCAGCTTGCATAAACTTATCCTTACCAATACATGCAGAAATAGCATAGCCGTTTCCAAGCGCTTTAGCAAATACTGCCAAATCTGGATCTACATTAAATTTTTTATGCAACCCCCCAAGAGTCTCTCTAAATCCGGAAGTGCACTCATCAAAAATCAAAACGATATTATTTTCTGTGGCTAGTTCTCGTACTTTTTGAAGGTAGCCATCTTTAGGACCTTCATTTCTTGACACCTCCATCTTAATTGCTGCAATTTCGCCATGATTGTCTTTAATTATTTTTTCTAATTGATCAACATCATTATAATCAAAAGGTAACGTTGTTCCGACTAAGCCTCTTGGAACTCCATTAGGCTGCAAACCAGGCAACAAATGACCATCAAGATTTTTATCACTATTTAAATTAGTAGATAAATACCAATCATGCCAGCCATGATAGCCACAAATTGCAATCTTATCCCTGCCTGTAGCTGCACGTGCAATACGAACAGCAATTGAATTTATTTCACCGCCAGATCTAGCAAATCGCACCATATCAGCCCATGGATGAATCTCAACTAACTTTTCGGCCAGATAAACTTCTTCTGGGCAGTTAAAAGTTGACATATTACCATCTTTAATAGCTCTTGATACTGCCTCATCCACCTCTGGATGGCCATACCCCAATGTATTAGTCCCTATGCCCATAATTGACATATCTATATACTCTTTGCCATCTAAATCCCAAACCTTGCACCCTTTTGATTTACTAAAATAAGCTGGCCATCCTTCAGGCAAAAACATTTCTGGCCTTTTAGATAGCAACATATTCCCACCAGGTATTATTTTTTTTGCCCGTTTCCAAAGTTTTTGCCCTGTACCCATACTTGCCCCCTCATTACGAATTAAGTGTTTATTAATAAAAAAAATATCTGGATTTGAATGTGTAAGACTCAATACCTCTTTCCAAGAAAAATCTAAACGTGGATAGAAGTGCTTAAAAATAGATTTAACAACTTTGTAATCTTCACACTCATCAACCGTCCAACGCTCATCTGAATAATCTACACTACTAGCTATATTTTTAATCTTAAAATTTCCAGAATTACGAATAAACGATGTAACATGCTCGCAGTCATATGATGTTTTCGCATCTCTCCATGCAGTTTTTAATGATAAGAATGAAAACACCTCAACATCCAACCCGTCAGGATATGTTGGTGGAATTGTATTGCATGCATAATCAGCATTACTTGATTTATATTTCCTAATAACATCATCTATAATTTCTGAATCAATAAGTGGGCAATCAGCTGTAATTCTTATCACTATATCAGGCTTATATTTTAATGAAGCTCGATAATAACGATCCAAAACATTATTTTCACTACCTTGAAATACGTCATAACCTTTTTTTTCAACATAATCTATCAAAGGCTTATTGCGCGGGTCTACTGATGTAGCCACTACAATTTTATCAATCTCTTTTGATTTAGCCAATCTAAAAAGTAGCGCGCCAATCATTGGAATGTCGTCACTAATAGGCAACATCACCTTTCCAGGTAAACGAGTTGATCCCATGCGTGCTTGAATTATTGCAACAATATACATGACATTAATTAAGATACTCTTTGAGAATTATTTTGGCTGCACGCCCACCTGCTCCACCTTTATATTCTGAAAAATAATTTTTAATCATTTCCTTGCGTGAAATCTTTTTTTCTTCCCATAAATTTATTATCGTATCAAGAGGTTGTGATAAGAAAGATCTTAATTTTTTATGGAAATTTCTATCGTCATCATCAAATACAAATACTCCTCTCGACACACTTATGTATGCATCATCTGTCAAAGGACTTTTATTCTTTTGATTAATAAAAATAACTGGCTTATTAGACATTACGACCCAGCCCAATGTACTAGTAGCACAAGCAGTTACAAGAATACTATGTTCAGAAATTAAATAGCGCATATCTATTTTTTCAGAAAAAAGCTCCATATTGTGAGTATTTTTTACGTCATTAAGTACAGGATCTACATCAGCATATCTACGATTATCTTCCGGATATGTCTTATAACGCACCATACATGGTAATTTACCAAACACTTCTATAATTAGACTTTGCTCATCTCTAGCTCTTCCATAATCTGTTTTTGATGATATGGAAAGACCCATATGATATAAATTAGTTGAAATATAAACTATTGATGGAGCTAACTTGTTTCTATCTTTAATACGATTCATTCTAATAAGACGCATAGGCATACCAATAACATAATGTTTAGCATTATTAAAGATTGTATTCTTCTCAATTTCTACAATTTTTGAGTTATAAGCAAACATAACATCAGATACACTATTATCAAGTCTTGTATGGTACATATTATGGTCTTTACTTATTTCTACTGTAACGCCATGTTGACTAGACATAAGAGTTATATTATTTTTTCTACAAACATAAGCTAATGCATGCCCCTTTATATTTCCCGGGGCATTTACTAACACGGACTGTTTTATTGTATTACTCTTTTTAACAACATTATTCCATCCGCCTGCCAATAATGAAAATTCCTCAATGCGATTTCTTATATAAGACTCGAATAATCCCACAACAACTTCTGTAGCAGACGGAACCACCCATTGCTCTATTTTTTCACGCATAATTGGCAAAATCATCTTATATATTTCATGGGAATTGCAATTCAGGTCTATCTTATCTTTGTCAGATAAAGAGCTGAGTTGAATTTTTATTATCTTAACTCCTCGTAGAGCTAAAGAGGACGCTATTTCTATATTCAATTCATTTTCATTTGGCATTAACACTTCTTTACTATATAGCCAACTGGGGAGTTTTTTTGTTATTTTTAATGTTAAACGGTAGATTATAGTCTCATACCCTGCAACTCTTAAACGCTTCCAATAAGAAACTCCTTTTGTAGTAAGAACTTTCCACTTATCATTGCGTAATATATATCTAACCACCGAGAATGATTGATTAGATGCTAGCAACTTATCCCATGGAGAATTCATTATTTTCCCCAAAGGTCCGGACTTACCATTCGTATCAATAAAAATTCTAGACTCTATAAAATCACTTTCTTCAAGGCAAGCTGCTTTGTAAACAATATCATGAAAATATAATATAGACTGAGAAATAGTAAGTGCCAATTCTCTTTCAACACCAGTAATATTCGATACTATTCTAAAAACCTCTTCAGTTAAACTTTGTATAGTGCTTTGGAATTCTTTTAATTCAGCAACAGTCCATCTATCTTCAACATTGACAATATTCTTATTCTTATTCCATAATATTGCCGGAGAGCTGGTCTTAATCAATGTCGTTCTTGAAAGTCCATTTTGGTAAGCCCATTCTAAAGCTTGCGAACTATCGCAGAATACAACACTATATTGAGATAAATCAATTGGGTCGGAATTACACTCTTTAAGCATATCTATACCTTCCAATTTGATGGGTTAATAAACATTGAATCATTAACTGATAAACTAGCAAATTTAGACGGGTTAACATATATTGATGTTGCATCAACAATTTCTTGTAAATGTCTCAATGTATTAACACCAACAATAACTTTATCAATCTCACTAATGCTATTTACAAATCCAAGAGCAAGTTGTAATGCGCTTATATTTCTATTATTTGCCTCATCATGAAATGATTTCAATTTTTTTTTAATAGGATCAAACCATAATGGAACACTATGTGTTTCCATTAAAAGTAACCCTTGAAGAAAAGCACTCCTTGCATGAATTTCTACACCATTTTGCTTTAATTTAACCAGACTCCCGTCATTAATAAGCCTCTGATCAAGAATATTAATAGGCAATTGTATTAAATCTATTGGATAATTATCTAATACGCTATTGATTTGTTCGCTATTGTAAATAGAAACCCCTATTTTTTCTACAATGCCGTTTTTTTTTAGCTGACTCATTGCATGGAAAATTTTCTCCCCTCCTGGCAGAAAAAGCTCATCACAATTATGCACAAGCAAGCCGTATAATCTCTCTTGATTAAATTGCTTACGTGCTAATATGAAGGAATTAAGCAATTTGTTGACATGGTTACTGTTAACAGTATTTCCTTTAAAATTTGGTGTTTTGGTAACAACATTCCATGATTTTTTATCAAGATAGTTACCAATTACTGTCTCTGAATCACCATAAGATGGTGCAGTATCAAGCATACTAATGCCATTTCTGTATGCACATTCTAATATTTTTTTTACTTCGGAGTTTTTTGTCTGACCTAATTTATTTGATATGCCATATTTCATTCCAAATTGAACTGTCCCTAATGCAATTTTTTGTACAAACGCAGAACTACCTAAAATAACATCTTTATTATTCATTAATACTGTGACTTATAACAACCTTTTCCCATCCAGTGTTGTCAAAATCTTTTCGAGTCAGTCCAAAAATTATGGAATCCTCATAAGCTCCATTTATATATGCCGATTCTTTTAGCACGCCTTCCCTTACTAGTCCAGCCTTCTCATTGCTTCGAATGGATGCAATATTATTAGCAATAACCCCAGAAAATACTCGATTTAGATTTAATACATAAAAGGAATAATACAGTAATAATATTAACACCTCTGTTCCTATACCTCTTCCTCTCATATTACCATTGCCAATTAATCTACCATATGAAGCATGACGATTCACCCAATCAATAGAACTTAATCGGACATTGCCGACATATTGATCATTATCTACCAAACACACAGCAAACATATATACTGATGGAGGTTGGGATTCATCTAAATACTTAACCAAATCATTATGTCTAGTTGGCTTCTTATGGACTAAAAATTTATTAACAGTAGGGTCATTAATCCAGTCCAACCATCCATTATCAATATCATCAATGCTAACGGGTCTAAAATATATTTGTTTTGTCGATACAATACCTTTCATTTAATAAAAACTCCCTAAAGTTAATTATTTAAAAAATCACCTACTTTGCTAACAATAAACTCTAACTCTGAATTGTTAATTAAATAATTCAGAGGGAGTGTAATAGTTTCATTGTAATACGATTCAGAGTTATGAAACACTTTGTTGTCATAATTTTTCTTATAAAAACTATGCTTACTTACTGGAATATAATGCACATTTACCCCAATTCCATTATCTATTAAAAATTGATATAATTGCTTTCTTATATTGCTCACACGTATTACATACAAATGGTGCGAAGAAGTTCTATCTTTTTTCTCCTTTAATACGGTAATTGGCATATTCTTAAATTGAATATCATACCATTTTGCAATCTCAGACCTTCTCAAAACATACTGATCAAGACGTTCCAACTGGCTACAACCAAGTGCCGCCTGAATATCTGTCATTCTATAATTAAACCCAAGCTGAATCTGTTCGTAATACCATGGACCATCTGGCTTGCCAATCATTTTGCTTATATCTCTAGTTATTCCATGACTTCTTAATAATTCCAACTTCTCAGATAATTGACGATTGTTAGTCATTACAGCACCTCCCTCACCCGTAGTTATTATCTTAACTGGATGAAAACTAAATACAGTAATATCAGAATATTTACAATTTCCGACCGCCTCATTTTGGTACTTTGCACCTATAGCATGGGCTGCATCTTCAATAACCTTAAAACCATATCGTTTACTTAGTTCATGAATTTCTTTCATATCACAAGACTGGCCTGCAAAATGTACAGGTATAACTATTTTTGGAAGGTTGCCTTTTTTATCTGCCTGTTCCAACTTTTCTTTTAACTTTTCTACACTCATCAACGCAGTATCAGGCTCAACATCAACAAAATCGACAGTTGCACCACAATAGAGTGCACAGTTAGCAGAAGCTACAAACGTAATAGGGGATGTCCATAATATATCTCCAGGACCCAAACCTAAAGCAAGGCAAGCAATATGAAGAGCTGAAGTGCAGCTATTAACCGCAACAGAATATCTTGCACCAGTATAAGAGCATAACTTCTGTTCAAATAAAGGTACAGCCGGGCCTTGTGTGAGAAAATCAGAACGAAGTACATTTACAACTTCCTCAATATCCTCATCTGTAATATCCTGTCTACCGTAAGGGATCATTTTTAAAATTCTTGCATATTTCTTAACAAAACATTATATGTAAGTATTGTAGTTCTGTATCTCTTCTATATTCAAGAAATGCGCATTGTCCCCAGAATTATACTGAAACCCTTGCTGAACAGGGGTGCCCTCCTCATTTAAACTATTTGAATTAAAGCTATTCTCCCTAGAGAAGAAAACAATACTTGGTTTAATTACAAAATGATCATCAAATTCAACTGTTAAATGTGAGTCATCTGATGGACACATAACCTCATGTAGCTTCTCACCTGGTCGAATTCCAATAATCTTGATTGGCAATTCTGGCGCCATTGCTTTTGCAAGATCTGTAATACGGACAGAAGGTATTTTAGGAACAAAAATTTCACCTCCTTGCATTCTCTGCAAACTCTTAAGAACAAAATCAACCCCTTCTTGCAATGTTATCCAAAAACGAGTCATACTCTCATGTGTAATTGGTAAATAGCCAACTTGTTCTCTAACTAATTTATCAAAAAGTGGCACAACTGAACCACGTGACCCAACTACATTTCCATATCTAACAACTGAGAATTTTGTTCTACCTCCTGCCATATTGTTAGCTGCGACAAAAAGCTTATCAGAAGCAAGCTTAGTTGCGCCATAAAGATTAATAGGATTTGCCGCCTTATCAGTAGATAGTGCAATAACCCTTTCTACGTTATTAGCAAGCGCTGCATGAATAAGATTTTCAGCACCATGTATATTCGTTTTAATGCATTCCATAGGATTATATTCAGCTGCTGGAACCTGTTTCATTGCTGCGGCATGAATAACAATATCTATACCGCGCATTGCCTCTTGCAATCGATCTTTATCGCGCACATCGCCAATAAAAAAACGTATGGAGCCTTTAAACTTATCAAACTTCATTTGCATTTCATACTGTTTAAGCTCATCCCTAGAATAAATTACAATTCGCCTAACCTTGAATTTTTCTAGCAATGTGTAAGCATACTGGTGACCAAAGGACCCAGTGCCACCCGTAATCAAAATTGATTTATTATTTAGCATTTGTTACTCTTTAATTTAAAATTAATATATTGCACAAAAGTGCTGAAAACCGCACTATTTTAGCACTGTAAGTTAATCAACACTCGAATTTTATTCATGGTAATTAAACACATTAAAACCTTTTTCCTCACACAATTTATCTTTTTTAGCTTCTTTTAAATCCACTGTCATCATTTCTTTTACAAGCTCTTGAAAAGAGATTTTTGGCTGCCAGTTAAGTTTGTTCTTTGCCTTTGTTGAATCACCCAGCAATGTTTCAACTTCTGTGGGGCGGTAATATCTCTTATCAATACGAATAATAATGTTATTAGTTTTTGTATCAATGCCCACTTCACCCGCACCTTCTCCCCTCCATTTAATCTCAATATCAACTTCTTTAGCTGCAATCTCAATAAACTCACGGACAGAATGTTGCACACCTGTAGAAATTGTAAAATCTTCAGGCTTATCCTGTTGCAACATAAGCCATTGCATTTCAACATAATCTTTCGCATGACCCCAATCTCTCTTTGCGTCAATATTTCCTAAGTAAACGCAATCTTGCAATCCTAATTTTATCCTTGCCAGAGCACGAGTAATTTTTCTAGTAACAAATGTTTCACCACGAATAGGGCTTTCATGGTTAAAAAGAATACCATTACAGGCATAGATTCCATATGCCTCACGGTAATTAATAGTTATCCAATATGCATAGAGTTTTGCTACTGCATATGGACTCCTTGGATAAAATGGAGTAGTTTCAGTTTGAGGCGTCTCTTGCACTTTACCATAAAGCTCTGAAGTAGATGCTTGATAAAAACGAGTTTTTTTCTCCAATCCTAATATACGGATAGCCTCTAGAATCCTCAGTGCACCAAGACCAACGGTATCAGCAGTATATTCAGGGCTTTCAAAAGATACAGCTACATGAGATTGAGAACCAAGATTATATATTTCATCTGGCTGAATTTGCTGAATAATACGTACAAGACTC
>Ga0209449_1001504_pt1 | contig 11796 bp, 9 predicted proteins | sample SaaInlV_100m_DNA_5_FD_184671 | JGI IMG/M metagenome (GOLD analysis project Ga0209449, IMG submission 184671) | Marine microbial communities from expanding oxygen minimum zones in the Saanich Inlet - Saanich Inlet SI073_LV_200m_DNA (SPAdes) (version 2) | ecosystem: Environmental > Aquatic > Marine...
AGCTCAAGCACTAGTTTTGTTTTAAATGCTGAACTGTAGCTGGTTCGTTTTTTACTCATATTTGTTACTCCGAATTGTTGGGTTAAGTTTAACTTGTTCGAAATAAGAAATTTTAGATTGTTGTCTTAAATTGTTGGGGTTTTATACTTCCAGAAGGTTTAACTGTGTTTGGCATGAGCTTGTGTGAATTTAATAGAAAACGTCTAAGAACAAGCAATATGATTGAACGACTGAATCAAACGGTTAAACAGCGAACCAAGGTGGCAAAGATATTTGCCAATGAGGAATCTTGTTTAAGGCTGGTATCCGCTATTGTAATGGAAGTGTCAGAACAGTGGGTTGGTGGTAGAATGTATTTAAGGGTAAAATAAAGCAAATGGAGATGGAATAGATGTCAATTTACAGAAAGAAGTTCACTTGACCGTATGGTAATTGTGTTATGTTACTATGAGTTATAGTTTTTTTATCTAAATTAGTTACCCAAATCCAAAAATAGAACCACCATAACCCAAACACACATCAAAAATCTAAAAAATTATCTCTATTCAAGCCCAGCATCCATAAAAATACAAACAATCTTTTCAATTTGATAAATTGAGCACAAATTACCCGATATTTTGGGTTTTTCAGGTGTGCTTGAGCCTCCTTTGTTTAGGCTGAGTTTGTTTTGTTGTTCGTTTAAATCAAGATAGCAACGGCTTGAGCGCTTTGATATTGTTTAGCACTTGAGCAAGCGAATCATAATATTGAGCTTGGCATTTAACAATCACTTGCCTACCATGTTGAATAACTTTAGCAGCAATGGCGTAAAGACGATGGCGAACATACTTTGCTCGTTTGTTGACAAATTCAAGCGGTAGTAGTTGACGCATTATGGCAAAGAGATTGTAAGACAAGGCACAAACATCAAAATATAAAGCATTGGCATTAAAATCCCCACAAGGCATCTGCTTAGCACCAAAGTCATTTTTTAATTCTTTAATACGATTCTCACTGTCTTCACCGCGTTGATTGTAAAAATGGATAATATTGCTAGCGCTTAAGCCATCAAGATTAGTGGCAATGGCTCGATAAATATATTCACCAATAGCAAGATCTTGCTTGCTCTCATTAGCGTTATTCATATCTAGAGCAAAATCGAGTTCACTCTGCCCTTTGATTTGAGTTCTTTGCACGATTAAATCAAAGATAGTGCCATCTTTACCGATAAAATGTTGCATTTTAAAAGTGGCTTGCCCATCAATAGCTTCGCCATCTTTGTTAAGCAATGCTTGCCACTTGTTGTCTTTATCAATAATAATGTCTTTGAGAGATTGGCACATTTTTGCCCTGATAGCAAACTCAATTTTATTAGCAAAACAATAGTCAATAATTTTGACTTGATAGCCAGCAGCATCAATGCGTAATTTGTTGACTTTAACACCCTTAGGCAAAGCTTTTTGACAGTGTTTGATAAAGCCTAAATTATCCGTATTTGGTGAGATATTACCTGCTCTAAAATCTGTTGCAACAATCTGAGATGTTTGGGCTATATGCCCCACCATTGGCATATAGCCTTTGTTACTCTTATAAGTCCACTGAGCATCGACTTTGTTAGCAATCACTTCACTGGCATCAATATCAAGTGTGATGTTTTTACAGTTGTGTAAGGCAGAGCTCAATAGTGTTTTATTAGCTTTTAACAAAGCTTTAACGCCTTGATTGTTTTTGCCTAAACGCCTAAGCCAAGTGCCAATAGCCTGTGGCGTTGGTGTTTGTTGATTAATTAGCATACCTAAGGCTTTGTCTTTGGCAATGTGGGTAGTGTCATCCAAGCACTCACCGCCCTCGTGTTGGCTTAACACCAAGGTGTTAACAAAAGTTGAAGCTTTGAGTGCACGATTACTACCAAGAGCTGGAAAGTGCTTATCAATGATATTGGACAAATCCAATGCTTGCATGGTATGTGCAGTTGTAAGCAGCCCTACGCGAGAAGTCAAAAGTTCGTTTGTGGTGTCAAGTTTATAGTTTAAAATATTCATAAAACGCAGTAAGGTTTGGTTGTGTATAAAAGAAGATGTCTTTGTCTTTGGTTTTCACCCAATGGGTGAAAAGGTTTTTTGGTTGAAACCATTATACCAGCTGGGCTTTGTGCGTTTTTTTAGTTTCTATTTTTGGATTAGGGAGTTAAAACTATATGATATATATTTATATGCAATCCTACCCATTATTCAGCCTTGTTTTTTATTTTAGGAGTTTAGGGAGAGAGATAACTATATTAACAAGCAATGAATCTATACAAAGACTTTGTGCGGATAATAAAATTTTAGTGATATTATTGTCTTTACAGGGCATAGGAACAATTAATAAATATAATTTCTTCTTATTTAATTCTTGGAGCACACACTTTAAAAATTTAAACTATTTAACTAAATGTTTAGCTTCAAATCTTCAAGGCGGGTATTTGTACTTTTCTTCATTAGAAGTAGATTTAATTGGTCCACATATTATTAGTGATATCGCTAGAAATAGAAGTGATATAAAGGTTGTGTATTTCCTTGATGGCCCTAAAAAACGTGGTAAAAAAATATTGCCAAAAACAATTAAAGATTTATGGAATTTGATCGTAACAAATATTTTGTATTCTCCAAATTATGTATTTAGGCGATATTCAGATTATAGAACTTTATCTGTTGGAAGATACTTTTTGCAAGTTAATAATATAAAGGAGTGGACCAATAAAAAAGTTTATAGTGTTAAATTTAATATTGATCTTCCAAAAGATCTAGATAAAAATCTAGTATTAATTATAGGTGGGTATTCATTGGAACGAGACTCAATAGATTTTGGAGGGAATTTATGTAAATTGTATCTATTTATACAAAAGATCATTCCAAACGTTTATTATAAGCCTCATCCTGGGTTGCATTCAATAGATGGATGTTTGCAAGACTTAAGTATATTCCCTTATCCTGATTTACCTATGGAGTCTATAGATAAGCACACTAGGCTTGTTATATCTCATGGTAGTACGGCTATGATTAAATTGGCATCATCAGGTGTTCCGTGTATAAGTTTATTAAAACTCCTTGATAACGATAGTGTTGTTAATAGACATGAGTGGGAAAATATACTAATAAATCCGTCTAATATAAAGATTTCTAAAGAAAATAGGATTAAATTTCCAAATTCTATGGAGCAGTTGGAAGGTTTATTAATGTCTTACAAAGGGTCAGATATTGGACATTAATAAGGTGTTAATAGTATTATAAAATGAGAAAAATTTGTATTCTTTTACCAGATCTTAGAGGTGGCGGTGCTGAGCGCCTAAATATTCTGCTTGCAAATTATTGGCATTCAAGCGGCATTAAAGTAGATGTTGTTTTAATGAAAAAACAAGGGAGGTTAATTAATTTACTCTCTCCAAAAATTAGCGTTATAGATCTTGACACCAAAAAGATTAGAAATACCATTCCAAGGATTGTTAAATATTTAAAACAATCACGTCCAGATGTTGTGTTATCTGCAATGTGGCCACTTACATCAGCAGCTATAATCGCATGGCTATTTTCTGGAAAAATAGGCAAATTATTTACAAGTGATCATATTGTGTTAAGTATTGAGTGCATGAAAAATATAGTAATCCCATTACCATTGCTTGCTTTTTCATTAAAAACTACATATCGTTATGCTGATGGAATTATTGCTGTATCGTTAGGAGTTAAGAAGGATTTATGTAGCATAAGTGGTCTAAGTGAAAATAAAGTCAAGGTTATCTACAATCCAGTGTCACAAGCAAGGGAAATTCCATGTATTAGTATTAGTGAACGAAAGAAGTTATGGGGATCAGACTTTTGTTATAACATTCTTGCGGTAGGGTCATTAAAATTGCAAAAGGATTATGAGACTCTTTTAAAAGCTTTCTCTTTAATGTCGAGTGATATAAGTGCAAAGTTGGTTATTTTGGGGGACGGACCTTTAAGAACGGATATTGAAAAAATTATTTTACAATTAGGATTACAGAAAAAAGTTGTATTACATGGATTTTGTCTAGACCCTTACCCTTGGTATCTTACTGCTGATTTATTTGTTTTATCATCTCAATGGGAGGGTTTTGGTAATGTAATAGTTGAGGCGCTAGAATGTGGAACTCCAGTTGTAAGTACAAATTGCCCAAGTGGACCAAGTGAAATTTTAGAAAATGGAAAATATGGCACCCTTGTTCCAGTTGGGGACTATATAAAATTATCTAATGCTATGGCTGGTAGCCTAATACAAGAGCATGATAAATTTTTATTAAGGAAACGAGCTGATGACTTTTCTGTGTCGATAATATCAGGTCAATATTTAGATTATTTCAAACTAAGTCAAGACGTTTAATATAATGAAAGAAAAAATACGACATTGTCCATTATGTAAGTCTAACGGAACCTGTAAATCATTTTCACATACGTCTATATTTAAAGCGACAAAGTATTACTATGTAAAATGTATTAACTGCGCATGTATATATATTAATCCATCTCCAAATTATTTAGCTTTAAAATATATGTATACAAAGAATGACTATCATGATTGTTTTTATAATAAGGAAGATGAGAGTAATGAATATAGTAAATCTGCTAGTTTATTGAAACTTTATATGCATGATGGAGATAAAGTTCTTGATTATGGGTGCGGCATTGGAGGATTTTTAGAAGCATTAGAGCAGGAAAATTTAATTCCTTATGGGGTGGAGCATGATAAGAAAACCGCTATTGCTATTAGTGACAAAACATTATTCAATATTATGTCGGTGGAGTATTTTATGAATGCAAGATTTGATTATTTTTTTGATGGAATTCATTTTGGCGATGTACTGGAGCATGTATCCAGCCCCATAGAAACTCTTAATGAAGTATTGTGTAAATTAAAATCTGGAGGAGTTTTATATGTAGAGGGGCCACTTGAAACAAATGCTAGTTTTGTATATTGGGCGGCGCATATTTTTAGTTTGATAAAGTATATTTTATTTCCAAATTTAGTTGTTAACAACCCTCCGTACCATCTTTTTCTATGTAATGAGAAGCAACAGCGTGATTTTTTTAACAATGTTGATGCTTCGCTAAAATTAAAATATTGGCGTATTTATGAGACAGGATGGCCATATTTAAGCGGTGGAATTGTAAAGAAAACAATAGCTTATACCGCTATTTTTCTTGGTGGAAAAAAACTGTTTGGCATGACATTTGGAAATAGGTTTCAAGCAGTTTTTATAAAAGGATCTGATTAAAAAAAGTCTTAACTAGTTAAGACCATAAAAATAATAGTAGAAATGTTTATATATTGGGCTATATTGTCATTACCGGTTCTTGCCATATTACATCCAGTAAGGTTGGATTCTGATGCACATAAATTAGTATTTAGGTTTGTAGGGATAATACTAATTGTTTTGATAGGATTAAGACACAATGTCGGAGGGGATTGGGATCGTTATATAAGTATTTATGAATATCATAAAAATACAAATTTAGACTTTTCCACTTTTACAAGTGGTGATTATGGGTATGAATTAGTCCATTGGTTTTCACTTAATTATTTGAATGGCATTTATGCGACAAATATAATCTGTGCAATAATTTTTATTATTGGGTTATTTAAATTTTGCCAAATAATGCCAATTCCATGGCTGGCTTTATTTGTTTCAATTCATTTTTTATTAATTATTGTTGCCATGGGATACACAAGGCAGGCGGCAGCTATAGGATTTTTATTTTTAGCTCTAGTAGATTTAATAAAAGGAAAAAAAATAAATTTTTACATCTACATAATAATTGGCTCACTCTTTCATAAAACATTAATAGTAATGCTACCAATTGGATATTTGAATAATTTAAATCGCTTTAGTATTTTTTCTCTAATTTACTTTTCTTCCTTTCTTTTAGTTTTAGGATATATTTTTGTTGCAGATAGAATAGAGCATATGTATTATTATTACATACAGATCAAATTTCATGATTCGGGAGGCGCGCTTATCCGTGTATTTATTGGCTTTATATCTGCTTTAGTTTTCTTTATGTTTAGAAAAAAATTTAGAAAAAAATTTAATGATGAAAAACTATGGCTAATTTTTAGCGTTGTTAGTATATTGCTACTACCGGCGGCTTACTTTTATTCTACTTTTATAGATCGTATTGCTATTTTCTTCATACCTTTGCAGTTAGTGGTTCTATCTAGAATTCCTGTGTTAATATCTTCCGCATATAATAGGACTATTTTTATATTAGGCGTTATGGTGGTTTATAGTTCTGCATTGTTTGTTTGGTTAAATTATGGAAATCACTCTGATAAATGGATATCTTATCAAAACCTTCTAATATTAAGTTAGCAATGTTGAAGAAATCAAAAAATAATAGTGATATTAATACTGTGTCGAGTTTTGGAGATGAATGGCAAAGATTTAATCAATCAAATTTATCAGAATCAGAATCAAAAAAGATATTTAAAGATTATTTCGGAATTTTTCCATGGGAAATATTACCCAATGCTGCTGAGGGATTTGATATGGGATGTGGTAGTGGTAGGTGGGCTCGTTTAGTTCTGCCAAGAGTGGGACATCTTAATTGTATAGACCCATCTGATTCAATTAATGTTGCAAAGATTAATTTGTCTAGTTTTAGTAACGTATCTTTTTATAAAAAATCAGTTGATGAAGAATTCTTACCCTTTTCTAGTCAAGATTTTGGGTACTCACTCGGTGTATTGCATCATGTTCCAGACACTGAGAGGGCGATAAAATCATGCGTTGATTTGTTAAAACCAGGAGCTCCATTATTATTGTATCTATACTATAAGTTCGACAATAAGCCTTTTTATTATGGAATGATATGGAAGGTTTCTGATGTATTTAGACATTTGATTTATCGCCTACCATGTGGTACTAAGCACATAGTAACTGATATTATTGCTATTGTAGTTTATTATCCACTAGCAAAGTTAGGGTGGTTGCTTGATAAGTTGGGTGTGAATGTAAGACACATTCCGCTTTCGTACTATCGAAATCACTCTTTTTATACAATGAGAACTGATTCACGTGATCGTTTTGGAACTCCACTTGAAAGAAGATTTAGCAAATCTGAAATTGAAAAAATGATGAAAAATTCCGGTCTTAAAAATATTAATTTTTCAACTAACACACCTTTTTGGTGTGCTGTAGGTATTAAAAAATGACCCATGTCCTTGTGTTGTCATTATATGGGCCTCTTGCAGCTAGCACTCGGTATAGATTTATGCAATTTATTCCTGAGCTTGGAAATAGGGGTGTCAAGTTAGATGTTCAGCCTTTATTAGATGATCACTATATTAGGGCTAGATTTAACAATAGATCCGCCCCTATCTTTAATATACTTGGATCAATTTTAAAAAGGCTTAAAATACTTAAAAAGCAAAAAAAATATGATTGCCTTATTGTACATTGTGAGTTATTTCCGTTTTTACCCGCCTGGATTGAGCGGATATTGCTAAAAATACCATATATATATGATTTTGATGATGCATTTTATTTGAAGTATAAGACTAATTATTTTTCATTTCGATCGATTTTTCTTGGGTCAAAGTTTGATGCAATAATAAGTGGAGCGAACGAAGTAACTGCTGGTAGTCATGCGCTAGAAAAATATGCAAAATTATTTAATAAAAATGTTAGTCTTCTCCCTACAGTAGTAGATGCTAATATCTTTTTTCCAAAAGAAAAGCCCGATAATAATGCTTTTCATATAGGATGGATTGGATCACCAAGTACCGCGCCCTATTTATCAGAATTAATTAAACCTTTGACTCAGTTAGGTAGAGAGATTAAAGTAATTTTTACTATTATTGGTGGAAAGGCACCACGTATCTCTAATGTTGAGATTAGAGAAGTTGCGTGGAGTGAGTTAACTGAAGTTGATTTTATAAATTCATTTGATATAGGGGTAATGCCTTTGCCTAATAATATGTGGACCCAAGGTAAGTGTGCATTTAAATTAATCCAATACATGTCTTGTTCTTTACCTATTGTTGCCTCGCCTGTCGGTGAAAATTTAGTTGTTGCAGATAAAAGTTGCGGACTTTTTGCTAATGATGAGAAAGACTGGTTAAATGCGTTTCGTTATATGAATAATCATCCAAAAGAAAGAGCTAGGATGGGCGCTAATGGCCGTAACCGCATTATAGAAAAATACTCTTTATCGAATAATATTTCGATAATTGAGAGGGCTATAACCAAGGCTTGCAAATAATATGTGCGGTATTACAGGTATTTTTGGGTCTCTTAAAAAAGAGGAGTTTGATAGCTCTATTTATAAGATGACATCTGTATTGACTCATAGGGGGCCAGATGACGGCGGAGTTTTGGTGGATGCAGATAATAATATTGCGTTTGGTCATAGGAGGTTATCAATTATAGATTTGTCAATAGCAGGACATCAACCTATGAGCTCTTCCTGTGGTCGATTCACTGTAGTGTTTAATGGTGAAATATATAACCATTTAAAGATAAGATCTGAACTTGATGTTTCTGGATCCGGTATTTTATGGAAAGGAAGATCTGATACCGAAACTTTGGTGGCTGCTTTTTCAGAATGGGGCGTTGATAAAACTTTGAAACGCTTATCTGGTATGTTTGCTATTGCTATTTGGGATAGTAATACTAAAGAATTATCACTTGTGAGGGATAGGCTTGGAGAAAAGCCGCTGTATTATGGGTGGAGCGATGGTATCTTTTTATTTGGCTCAGAGCTGAAAGCATTGCGTAAATATAAAGGGTTTAGTAGCCAGATTGATAGAAATGTACTATCCCTTTATATGCAGTATATGTACGTTCCAAATCCGTACTCAATCTTTGAAAATGTATACAAGTTAGAACCAGGTTGTATTTTAAAAATGGATATTACAGCACTTAGTCGGCCACCAAATGAAGTGCCATTCGCACCTTTTAGACTCCAGGGTCTGTCAATTATGCAATGGTATTCTTTGAGTGATGTTGCTAAAAATGGCCAAAAAGACTTAATTAAGGATGAAAATGAGGCGGTAGAACTATTAGAAAAGACACTAACGGAGTCGGTACAGTCTCAATTGATTACTGATGTTCCTCTAGGTGCTTTCCTTTCTGGAGGGGTAGACTCGTCTGTCATAGTTTCATTAATGCAGAAATTAAGTTCAAACCCAGTTAAAACTTTTACTATTGGTTTTGAAGAGAATGGTTTTAATGAAGCAGTATATGCGAAGGACGTCGCAAGACATCTAGGTACCGATCATCATGAGTTGTATGTAACAGTCAATGATGCGATTAGTATTATACCTAAGTTACCCATGCTGTACGACGAGCCTTTTGCAGATAGCTCACAAATACCCACCCACCTTGTGAGTAAAATGGCGCGTCAAGATGTTACAGTCTCTCTTTCTGGAGATGCTGGAGATGAATTATTTGGCGGTTATAATCGTTATGTATGGGGGGGTCTCATATGGAATAAAGTAAAGTGGATTCCCCCAAGTTTTCGTGGCGTTCTGAGCAATATCATTCAAAAAGTTCCAGTCTCTGCATGGGATAATATTGGGAGCTCTTTGCCTAAGAAATATGAGGTGTTTTCAATGGGTGATAAGGCTTACAGGATGGCGCATCGCCTCAAGATAGTTAGAAGCTTGGATGATGTGTATCATAGTCTAGTCACCGAAGGGTATAAAGAGGAAAGCTTAGTTATTGGCGGTAATTCAGAATTAAAAACAAAGCTGAATAATTGTGATCTAGTTTCAGGTATAGAGGAATCTGAGCAGCGTATGATGCTATGGGACAGCCTTACTTATTTACCTGATGATATATTAACTAAGGTAGATCGTGCTGCTATGGGAGCTGGTCTTGAAACTCGTATTCCATTTTTAGATTATAGGGTTGTAGAGTTAGCTTGGAGGCTTCCATTAAATATGAAGATAAAGAACGGAATAGGGAAATGGCCTGTAAGGGAGGTATTGTACAAGTATGTTCCGAAGGAGTTAATCGAGCGTCCAAAAGCTGGTTTTGCTGTACCAGTGGGGCAGTGGATACGTGGCCCCTTGCGAGAGTGGGCAGACGACTTATTAGATGAAACAAGAATTCAACGTGAAGGGTATTTCGACTCTAAGTTAGTTAAGAAACTTTGGGGTCAGCACCTTAGCGGTCGCTATGATTGGACCCCACGTTTATGGGCAATTTTAATGTTCCAAGCCTGGCTTCAGGCTCAAATTTTTTAAGTTCTAATGGTGGATAAATATTTAACACCAATTGCATTAGCTCTATATAAGTAATTTTAAAAAATTGTCAGGGGGTTTTTAGGGTGGAACATTATTTATAATTTGAGCATGGTTAGCGGTAAGCTTTATGAAATATATTAATAGCAAGGAAGATCTAGCTATAAATGGTGCGCCCCCAGCATTCAAACAGAATGTTTGCGTAGGGAGCCCTAATGTTGTCGATATAAATAAGTTTATTAAATATTCTAAAGATATATTTGATAGAAATTATTTGACAAATAATGGGCCATTGGTAGTAGAGTTAGAAAAAAAAGTTGCAGAATACCATAAGGTAAAGCATTGCATAGCGACATGTAATGGTACGGTTGCTTTGGAAGTTGCTATTAAATCATTAGGATTGTCAGGCGAGGTTATTGTTCCATCGTTCACATTTATTGCAACTGCGCATGCGCTTAACTGGTTAGGAGTGACTCCAATTTTTGTAGACATTGACCCTAATACTCATAATATTGATGTTGACTCGGTACGTTGTGCAATTACTAAAAACACAACTGCCATAATTGCAGTGCATTTATGGGGGCGTATAAATTCAGTTGAGGGTTTAAAAAATATTGCGGATGAGTGCAATATAAAGCTTATTTATGATGCGGCACATGCTTTTGGTTGTACATACAATGGCACAATGGTCGGTAATTTTGGTGATTGTGAGATACTAAGCTTTCATGCCACAAAGATTTTTAATTCTTTTGAAGGTGGGGCGATTATGACCAATGATAGCGAACTAGCTAAAAAAGCTCGCCTAATGAGAAATTTTGGATTTTCAGGTGAGGATAATGTTGTTTCTATTGGGACCAATGGAAAAATGTCTGAAATATCAGCAGCAATGGGGTTATCTAATATTAGCCATGTTGATAAATTAATTTATAAAAATTATAAAAATTATAAAATATATAGTGAAGAGATAGATAAAATACCTCAAATTAGTTTACTAAAGTTTGATAATTATGAAAGAAATAATTATCATTACATTGTAATAGAACTTGGCAAAAATTGTTCGGTGTCAAGAGATTACTTAATTAAAGTGTTGCGTTATGAAAACATATTGGCTAGAAGATATTTTTGGCCTGGATGTCATAAATCAAAGCCATACAGTGATTATTCCAAAAACTCAGAGCTGGTTTTAAAAAATACTGATATTGTGTCAAATAATATTATAGTTCTACCAAGTGGAGCTATTAATGAGCGTGATATTAAGACCATAACAAAAATTATATTAATAGCAGTAAGTATTTGCTAATAATTCATCACCCCAAAACCTCTGACAACTTTTTAAAATTTCTTATATAGAACATCCTAAGAAGCCTTCTTCTTATTCTGGTTCAATTTTATACTTTCTTGGTACACATCCATTGGTTTTTTATAATCTAGAGTTTGATGGAATCTTTTGTAGTTATAAAACTCAATATAGTCATCTACATCAGTGATTAGCTTGCTGATGGATTGGTATTCGTTCAGATAGATTCTCTCAACCTTGGCACTTCGCCAGAAGCGCTCAATGCAGATGTTATCTGT